>Ga0116231_10004167_pt1 | contig 29446 bp, 15 predicted proteins | sample S1TSphgellanicum_2_FD_89695 | JGI IMG/M metagenome (GOLD analysis project Ga0116231, IMG submission 89695) | Host-associated microbial communities from peat moss isolated from Minnesota, USA - S1T2_Fd - Sphagnum magellanicum MG | ecosystem: Host-associated > Plants > Peat moss > Unclassified...
AATGAAATTCTCAAATAATAAATTGTAAAAAAAAAAAAAAAACGTAGTGTATGTAAATGGTGGCCGTGTAATAGCCGTCATGAGCATCTAAAAATCCAATTTAACTATGGAAGAAGTTCTCCCTGACAAAATAATTCTAGAAAAATTAATAAAAAAAGGAAAAAACTTGGCCTTTTATATGGTCGCCAACAAGTTCAAACCCTAAACAAACCATAACCCTAAAACACCTAATAGCATACAGTAACCTACAAACGTACATTACCCTAAGAGCATACATTAACCCTAAAAGGCATGATTGGCATGCTTGTAGAAAATTGTCATGTATGAGGCCATGTATATGGGCATGACAAAAAGAAAAAGAAAAGTTATGCATAATTTTAAACTATCAACCTCCCCAACCTATTTATCTACTTAGTTAGGTAGGTACATAGTATGACCTACCCACTTAGGTCAACCTATGTACCTACCTACCTAAGTACTTAATTATATGAATAAGTATTTAGCTTAGGAATGTAGACCTACCTACCTACCTTTTTACCTAAGTAGGTAGGTAGGTAGGTATGTAGCCTAGGTTTGTAGGCACCTATTTATGTACCTACCTAAGCACCTACCAACCTAATATTAATATTTTGTATTAAATTCATTTTAAAGTGCCATGTGGCATATTTACATTTGGGCCACGTGTCATTATATAGGATCATCCAAACATTTGAATTGAACGTCCTAGATTATTTCAAAATAATAATAATAATAATAATTTTAATTAATTAATATTAAAACATGTGGTAACACATCATTTGCTTTAATTGTGACCAAAATAATTGCATTGTTGACACGCTCCCAAGTTCCTAGTTAGCCCCAAGTTGGGGCTAAGTCACTCAAGTTACGGAAATATGGGGGACTCGAGGCATGCTCCCAACTTCCAGCACTAAAGGGGGTAAGAGAGGCATGTTGGAAGCTCCAGGATTAGACTAAGAAGAGGGACAAGCTATTTAGTTACTCGGTCTTGCATCTAAAACCAACCATAAGTTGGTTAGATCATATTCTAAAGCACTTTTGGTGCTAGGACAAGCCACGGGCAACACTGGATTCACTTGACTCACCACAGCCCGGACTCAAGAGAAGCCACCACCTTCCCCCATATAGTATTCTATGTGTCTCACCGCCACACTTGCATATGAATGGCACTTTTTCTCGGGACTTCCAAAAATGGAGTCCCGAAACTGTCCCGGTTTGGACTCCCAAGACTTTGGGTGTTCATAACTTCTCGCCCCAACCTCCGATTGGGACAAGGTCTGAAGCAAACTTGTAGCTCTCCTTGAGAGTTGTTCAATGGTGTGTTGCAATCCACCTGCACACACCGGGATCGGGTCGATTCCTAACTTTTAGTGTTCGGGAGTCAAATTGTCAATTTGACTTTTGGCCTTTCTTTCGACCATAACTCATGCTGCAGATGTCCAAATGATTCATGCGAGGCCATTTTGGACATCTACACTTCAAGACCTTTTCAATGGTATAAAGAACGTCTTGATGTGAGGTGTTTTGACCTTTGCAATTGTGTTTTGAGTTTTTTCGGGAGTCCTAGAGGACTCCCAAGTCCCATTTTCGGGAGTGTGAATGGTTACCTCACACTTCCCTCAAAGTGGGGTTGCGACAATTGCAGTCGCATGTGACAATATGTATATAATGGAATCAAAAGATGAACTTGTATTTGTTGAATTTTTTTTTTATCCAATATCGTTTATCATTTGCAACTAATGTTTCGTGCAACTTGCCCAAATTGACTAATGAGATTTTTGTCACAAATTTCGCTTGCAACTATTATAGTCATAGAAACTAATAAAAAATACATGTTTTTTTTCTAGTGCATGACAATCATTTTTACATAATTTGAGTTCCCAAACAAGGGTAACCATAACATCTCATTTTTATTCATTGGTTTTTGTTGTGCAATCCCTACCTTCACCTTACACCATGTAGACCAAATTCCTTGCCATAGTGGAGAATCTTAAATAATCACCTTCTTTGCTATCATGAGCCATCCTGTTGAAGCATGTCAATGTATTTAGTAAACATTAATATTCTAACACTATGTTTATTTTAAATATATTCTTTAACATGTTTTTCTTTATACAAAATTTTTAATAACAAATGATGAAAATCAAAAACAAAATTCAACCAAAAATCCATTATAGAACACAAATCTATACAATTTTGATTTCTTCAATGATTTGAAAACAAAATTAGATTTTCATAGTAATCAGAAAACAAAAAAATGCAAACAAAAGCATATTATAATAACATTGTCCTTCCTCATTAAATTTTTTAAAAAATCTCACTTGAGTTTTTCCATCTCAAAACTATTTTTTTTTTCTCAAACCCTAACTCCTTTCCAAAAAACTATTCTCATAATAATCCTTCCCCACAATTCTTCTCTAAAGATCTACTCAATTCCTACCATAAACTAGTTTGAATCAAACCTCATCAATCCTAATCCGACATAGTCATCTTCCACCTATGTCCACCCTATCAATCATTGAAACTACCTTTGTCCAATTTGTCCAATAGGGATAACCCGATTTTCTATCCAATATTCCCATCTAGTTTATCCAACAAGACAACATAGTTCTACCCTTAATAATATTCTAAAAAGTTATTTGAAATTGTTTACTCTCTATCATGAAGAAAAATCTTCCATGGCTTTAGACTTAGAGTAAATCCCCTAACCAACATTTTTGCAAGAAGTGCCATGGCTTAAGCTTATGGATCAAAAATCTTGATCCCCCCCCCATTACCAAAGGTAATATAGGTATTTTGCCCTTGTTTTGCCCTTTGTTTGACTTGACCAAACAAAATCCCTAACGAGGGTTTTCATTTTTTTCAAGGTAGAAATAGACAAATCTGCACATGATGCTATATACCACAAGGAAGCTAGGATCTTTAAAATTCTTCTTGCAAGAGATATTTTCCTAAATTTCCATACAACTAGTTTGCCCTGCACCTACTATAACACCTTGTCTTTTTCCTTTTGTGGCATGTTGAAATCAATGGGGAAACCTAATTATTTGGTTTTGTTATCTATTTTTAACCAAATTAGTCCTTTGTCCTCCCCCTAAGACCAATGTCTTGCCTCCTTGGATGCCCATTTGGCACAAGACTTATGCCAATTAATCCTTCCTCTTGATGCATCGCAAAATGTTTGCAAAATTTGGAATGTTTTCTACAAATTAAGGTGTAGCCTTCAAAAATAATGTTGTATCATTTACAAACATTTAATATGGACTTGTTTGCCATTTGGTAATGTCAATCCCTCTATTCCTTATGCAGGATTAGATATCATGTACCCCAAAACATCTGTTACAAATAGGTACAAGTATGGTGTTAAAAAACATCTTTGGTGAACTTTTTTCATTAATGCCTCTCCCTTTTCCCCATTCACCACCATTGTGGTCTTAGCCTCCTTATACAAAAATGTAGTCCAACATCTCCATAGGTTCAAGAAACCTAATTTTCTCATACATTCATGTAAAAATGTCCAACTAATTTTGTCATAAGCCTTTTCAAAGTCTAGTAAAAACATGACTAAATCTTATTCAATTTCTTTAACCCATTCCATAGCTTCAAAAGTCAAGAAAACATTGTCCAAGATGCACCTCCCTTGCATGAAGCTTGTTTGTGTTGGCCTTATCCATGAGAAATATAGAAAAGGCTAAAGTCAATTAACCAAGGTCTTAAAGGTTATTTTGTAAATGGAACCCAATACAAAAATTGGTCTATAATTGTCAATTAAATTTCAATCTCCTAACTTGGGTATGAGTGTTTGGATCCAACCACGCTATAAGGAACCACACATGCCCCTTTAGACCATTGCTTTTTCGTTGTTTTTTTTAAGAATCTTTTAAGAATCTTTTTATCCTTTTTTCAAGAAAACATTTATTTAAAAAAAATTTAATACTATAAAGTTAAGGTGTATATTAAAAAATCCCAAAATTTGTCATAAAAAATATTTTCAAATTGTGCTTTTTGTGTCAAAACTACTTTTAAGTAGTGGTTACAAGTCCTTAAAAATGTAAATTATGTATTTTTCACTCATTGAATTGATTATGATTTTTTTTAATATGTACATAATGTATTCACAATAAAAATTCATAAATATATATCTTTTTAATATATCTTTTACAATCTAAAATTCAAAAAATTAAACAGAGGTTATGACTACTAATGGTACATGTGAGTGTGATTGTGTTCTTTTACAGACCCACCTTTGTGTCCTTATGCAAAAGTCCTTCATGAAATGTTTTTTGGAAAAGGTTTTTAATATTTCTGTTTATTTCGAGCCACAATTCTTGGAAAAATTCCATGGCAATGCGATCCATGTTCGTAGGTTTATGCTTTGGGAAACCAAAAGTTGTTATGTGTATGTTAAAGGTAGAAAATTGTCTTAACACTATGGTTGTTAAGAGATAATAGTATCATTGCTAGATGGTAATTACCATCATATGGTAAAACCATTATAGGAAAATTCTAAAGTGAAGGTGTTTTTTAATAGTAGTACCATCAGTACAATGAATTGCCTTCATGGGGCAAAATAATTAGAAATTAAGTATGGGAGGAATTTTATTAAAAATAAAATGAATTACTAAAAATAATATCCTTATTTAGTTCATTTAGAAGGGCATTATAGTAATTATTTAGTTGATAGTGGTAAATATTTTACTTATCATCTTCTATTTATTAATAAGTGAAGCCATCTAGGTTAATTAATCAAAGTGGATAAGGGATGTATGGATTTCCTTCAATTAAGATGTGTGGAAGGGATTAGGATGAAGAGATTTAAAAGGATAAGGAAATCTATGAAAATAAGGATTCAACTTTTGTGTGGTAAACATCATTTTTAAGTTCCTTATTTATTTTTTGAGAGGAGTGAAAAATTTCATTAAACCATTAAAACATGAAAAGATTAGATCATTAGCATTAAAAGCATACTTGTGTAGTATGTGAAGAGAAAAGAAGAGATGCAAGAATATTGTATTTGGTGTTATGTAATTGATAATGGTTGAAAGTTGTGTCAAATCAACACGTGCATTATTTCTTTTTATTTGTATTGACCTCTAGGAAGGTAGAGAAAATAGTTTATTTTTAGTCGATGTAGACTATAAGTTTATTAGTTTGGTTTTTTTTTTTACAATGAAAATATTTTATATACTTGCTATTGGAATAGAAAGTGCATTCTGCCACAAGATGGTAGTTGTCATTGGAAGGTAACAACCAGTAAACATGAAATTTGAAGTTCATAGGGAAGGTAAAGTTGATGTAGACAGTAGGCAATAGCTATAAAGGGTCTATATGTGTTGTAGATGGTAGGTAACAACTATTGGAGGTTTGTAGGTAGTTGGAGGTCTTCTTTCAAGTTTGTCGATGACAATATGTGCATGATGATGGTTGTTGCATGATGGTAGGTAAATAGAAGATAGGTTTTATTTTCATGTTTTTATTTGACAACCTTTTTCTTTGACGATAATTAGGTTACCAAATTCCATGGTTTAATAGTGTACCTCTCCTTCTAAGAGCTCCTAAATTAAGGTCATGTTAGATTTTTTAGTTATCACAATAAGAATTATTTTTAAACATTGTCCCTTTGCCTAAACATTACATTCCATTGTTAAATCGTTTGAATAAAAACTATTGTAAAAGAATTGAACACACTAGGTTATGTCCTTCTTTGTGATTATTTGCCAACCATGTAGTAGCTTTTTAATCATAGTGTGTAGCCTATGTCCTTTGTGAAATTCAAAGAAAGCCCACAAACATTTGTCTCCAACTAAAATCCATTTAACTAACATTGCATATTTTGTGGATTCAAGTTTTCCCATTCTAAATTTCTCCAACATTTTTTGAACCTTGTTAAGCTTTTCTCAAACTTTAACATTGGCCCAATCTGAGATGAATTCTTCTTTTGTAACATCTATTTCTACAAATTACTCCTTGTATAACTTTCTACCATGTGTTTTGAATTAAAAAAAAATTGTATCATTTTTTTTGGTGAATAGAAGTGCTTTGGCCACTTGAAAACCAACCCCTTGACCTATAGCTTCATCCATACCATGTTGCCATGCATCCAACACTTGATGTTTGGCCTCTTTTGCTTGCAAAAGTTGCAAATTAAAACTCATTTGTCTTGCAATTTTGTGAAATTTCAATGAAACTTGTAAAAAAATTGGAGATTGATCAAAATTGTGAGCCATAGTAGGCCAAATCCCATTCCTACTTCCATGGTGTTGCATGTAAGTATTTATTTTAATCTCCTTTTCAAATCCTTAGATGATTGGCCCACTCATGTTAATCACCTTATCCTCAAGAACTAACTACCCAAATAACTTCATCCTTTAGTAAATTATAAGAAATGGCAATTGAATATTTACCATTAATAACTGTGAAATCATTAGGATGTCCACTAGGTACAATTTTTTTTTTATTGTAAAATGATTTTATGCATCATGTAAATATTCAAGTTAGGATCTTTAAACCAAGTCCATTTTAATAAATTTTAAAACCTATAAAGCGACCTGGGCATTGCAATGGCAACCACAAGGCAAAATTGGATTGTGTGGCACCCAAATTGGTCCACCCAACCATGCATCAACCCTATTGTTAGTGTTAAATAACTAACATTGATTACTAATAGAAACCTCAAACCTTATAATTTTTTTTCTTATACCATTTTTATTAAATCAATGGGATACATCAAGAAATATGTATTTTTGAGCCTTAGTGTGGTAGAAATTCACACTAACATATATTCAAATGACTTGTTGTAAGTGTTGTAAAATGCTATAAATGATTTAAATGCATGCAAAGGTTTTTACTATTTTTGCAAATACAACATGATAGTTAATGTAGAAGGTAGTTCGGGTTAAAAAATCAAAACAAAAGCCACAATATCATCTTGGGTAGCTTTGTTGTATATGGAACACTAACGAAAATCATCTTTGATAAGAAAAAAATTGTTTCCAAAATTAAATTCTTTGAAAAATATGGCTTATGTAACAAGGGCCATCACCCAAGTAGTTACAAATAAAAAAGGATTTGGAGGAGGTAGAAGTGTAAAAGTTTTTTGGGCCATGTATTAATAGAAATGGCTATAAATATTGTCACACAAACAATGAAAAGTTCATCATTAAGGAGGAAACAATGTGAATGGTAAATAACCAAAGAATGCAAGTTCTTGATACTCACATGATTAATAAGGCAAAGGTGAGAGGCATTATTTGTGAACAAAAGGGTAAAATAATTAACTATTGAGTGTTTGGAGAGTGGATGATGCATGATCACTTTAGAGACTACAATCTTTTGAACCAACCTTAATTGGCAAACCTTTTCAAGTATTAGATGACTTTAATACATTTGAAGATTTGAAGGGAAAGGAGGACAAGGATCTATTAGTTCACACAATGCCACAACCATAATGCCAATTACAAGTTCATACAACAAGGGAAATCAAGGTTTAGTGTCTAAAAAAATGGTAATAATACATTTTAGTATTCGATAAGGAAATTTTAACCTTTGAAGATGTTATATCTTCATTTCAAAATGAAAATGATCATTCACAAAAGGAGGTGGACATGTTCAAGATAGATTGAAAATTGCATATATCTATTGGAAAAAAAAAAAGTTAAGTTTTATGAATGGGTGTATTGACGATTGGGGTACCAAAAAGGAATGACCCCTTTCTAAAAGATTACAAAGGAAAACTTTGAATTTTTGTTTATCTTACATTATTATAGTTGTAATGGATTGTTGTATGCCAATAAATGATGTCTTTTTAAATCAATAAAAAAAAAATAGGACATTATGTAAATGTCATTTTGAGTCCTTTAAACAAACTATATGAAATGTTTAAATTGCATTTTTTTAAAAGGGAATTCAAAAGGAATGCATAAAATAATCCAATTGATTTCAAACTTTTTGTACAATAGAAACATGCCCCCTTCTATGAAAGTACATGTTCATTGAATGAACTTGATGAAAAATCAAATCATACAAAAATGTCAAAGTTTTGAAGTTTTCAAGGAAAAGGCTAGAAGGTAAAGGATTTATTTTTTTGACCATTTGACAAAAATATTATGTTTAATGGGTTCAAAATATCTATCTTTAGATGTAGGTCACATTTGCATGAAATAATCTTACCAAAAAACATGTTTTGTTATCCATTGAAACTCATTTTGGGAGTTTTTGGGAATTCATGCTTTTATGGCTATAAACCAAAATATGACACACAATCATGTATGAATATGAAAACTCACCATTGACACATGAATTATTTTAAATTGGACTATTCAATTTTTCTTACTTAGATTTGTTTAATGTAAATGTTATTTGCAAAAAGCACCCCACAAAAGTTTTGGAATCCTTAAAATAATTTTGGAAAGGTGTTCAAAACTTCATTCCCAATTGCCCTTGTTGAATTAGAAACTTTGCAATGGAAATTTGAATTTGAAAAAGGCATTATTAACAAATTGAAAGCCTTGATGCAAAAAGAAGGAGTTTGAGCATGACAATTTTTTAGCAAAATGTGAATTAGTACAGAAGGCATGACACACAACCTTAAAAAAATTGGATATGTTGAAATGACACAAGTTTGCATTTTGTTTTCAAGTCTAGTCCATGAAGAGTGGGCATCACAAAACCCATCTTTAAATCCATCACCATATCCTTTTGATGTTTGAGCTAACGATTTTCTACAACATTTTGTAGTAATCTATCAATATCACCTTGCCCATTTTGAAGTAGAGGATTCAAGGTAGCTTGGGATTGCAAGATTGCATCTTGTAAACATGCATACCACATTTGGTGTGCAATTTTTCATTTCTCTAGTACATCAAAATGTTTGTTTAAAAATTATGGGGAAGAAATGCACACATATTGATAGTCATTCTTAAGCATCAAGAAACCATGTGATGATGAGAAAGTAAGAGGAGTCAATTGGATTGTAGAAACTCCTATTGTGGACAATTTGCAAGGTGAGTTCATAGAAGTATTTGCAACATCTTTCTTAGGGTTTAACTCTTGCATAAGTAAATTCTATCCATTTATAGTTATTTTGATTTCATTGCAAGTCAATAGTTGTTCAAGTTGTCATAGAACTCCATTCAAATGAAAGTTTCTTGTATTGGTTAATTGTTTGCTCCATTAAATTCCACTTTACTTGCTAGATAAATTTATAGGGATAAGCCCATCCTATAATTTCATAATGTAGTGGATATTAAAAGTACCTAAATATTCCTAAACAAGACAAAAGAAACATCTTGTTGTAGGATTGAAGTGTTTTTTTAGGAAATTTTATTTGTAGTAGTGGTGATTTAAAAAATAAAATAAAATTCCAATTTCTTGATGGAGTGAAGGTGGTGATCATCCCTAGGTACATTTTGACTTAACTAGTGACATTATTTCAAGGAACCTTTAAAATTGTAATCAATAGGCATAAATGTGGCAACACCTTCCCCCAAAAAATGGTTTTTAGTTATCTTTTCAGTGACGTTATTTTCCAAAAAAAGAATTTGTGATAGAATATTTTGTTTCCAAAAAATTGTGTCACTTCTTGATGATTTTTCAAAAAAATCGATTGGTGGTGATTTCTTTTATGGAGATAAATATGGCTATAAACCATAAATGAAATAAAATATTTAATCATATTGTATATATATTTTTGGCTACACATTTGAAACCAAAAATAAAAATCTTGAAATTTTTACTATTTCCCCCCTCAATTTTGGTGATGAAAAACCTTCAAAATCAGTTCATTTTGGAATTTTGATATTAATGTTTTTATCTTTTTGGCGAAATTTTGTCATTAAAAAAAAGTTGCTCGTTTGTAATTCAAATTTTAATTTATTGAGGAAATTAAAATTTAAAAATTCGAGAAATAAGTGATTTTGAATGTCTTCAATTGCCAAAAATGAGTGGGAAAAAAGGTTTATAATCACTAGAGTTGCATAATTTGTTTTCATAGTGTAGCCAAAAATATAAAAAGATGATTAAAGATTGTCACTTTTTTTTACATGTTCCTACTGATAATCACCACTTTGACTACCAACACAAATTCCTTAATGAAAACATTGACCCTAATATGGTAAACATCAAAGAAAGACAAAAATTTGACATCTAGAAATCATGTGCCTTGATGCTATTTGAGCAATGGGTATTTGAATGGCAAGGGGACCCTTTTCTAAGAGCCACTTTCGATGAAGGTCCAAGGTATAGGGTCCAATGAAATAGAGCAATCCTATTGGCTAATATCCATAAATTGGACCCACAGCCTTTAGATGAAGGTCCAAGACCAAAACATTGCAAGTCAAGACTAAACCTACATGGCACCATTTTCGAGGGGAAAGTCAATTGGTTCGGACCCCAAAAAAAGGAGAAAAAAATAGGGGCAACAATTGGAGGTTAACCTTAAATGGGCCAAGGGTATGACCTTGTGACAAAGAACCAAAAAGGATTGCCACCTTAGCACCATATCAACTTCTAGTGGTCCCATCCAAGGTTTCCACAATTGTGTACCATTTCAAATAGCATGTTACAAAGTTAGACACAAACATGTAACACGACATGGCACAAACATGTATATATGATTATGTCATGTCATGAGAATTCTCGTGCATGCATATGCATTGCATTTATGACATGATTATATATTGTGATTATATCATTGCATACATGTCATTTGTGTCATGCTATTGACATCCATATGTTACCACTTTGCCATTTGAACAAAAAATTCCTGCCAGTTACAATACACAATACCTTATAACAATAGAAAGTAAAATTTGTAACAAATTTCTCTTGGAGGTTGCCAATACAAAGTGGGATTTGGAAAACAAATAGACTACTTTCTTGCCTAACCTCTAGCTATATTTGACTCATTCCTCTTGTGGGTGATTGCTAGTCCACCTACTTGGAAAAATTGAATTTTTTTTTTGATGTTCACAACTTGGGATTGTGTGATTGACTAGCATCCCAAGAACCATTTAACATTAAATGGAAAAATATTTTTAGAACATGTCTAAATAATTTTTAAAACTAGTTTAAAAAATGCTGGCAAACTAAAATCCAAATCCAAATGTGGGGATTTCTTTTTTGTGAATTTGGTGATTTTTTTTAAAAAAAGGAGAATATTGCAATAGAAACAAATGCAATTTGGCAAAATTTTGCACCCAAAAAAAATTGTATTCTTAATACCTTAAATAACTTTTAAAAACAATTATAACAACCTTTATAACCTAGAAATCAGAAAAAATTAAAAATTAATCTACTATTGCTACCCCAAAACTTGAGATTGACCACCAAATTTCACCTCCATTCAGTTTTCTTCAACCTCTTTGTGATCATATGGTATTCTCAAAAATTATTGTTCTTTTCATGCTTTGGTGTTGTTTGCATGTTTGTGAAAGAAATGTCAACATTGGGTGTGGTGAGGTTACTACAATCAAGTTACAATAGTTGTTTTAGGCTCTCTTTATAGCATGAAGTTCAAAAATTCATCAAACATTAGAAAAATATCCAAATTTGGGGTTACTAGGCCTCAGTTTGATCAAAACTTGGGATGAAAGTAATACAAATGAAATTAAAGTAGAAGACCAAACTAGTTTAATCATTTAAATCGGTCTTCAAGGAATTCCATCCCAAGTTTTGAATTTCACCCCCAATTTCAATGTTCATTACTACATAGGTTTCATAGTTTTTTCAAAAAAAGGTCTTGCAAACCTTTCAAACCAATATCCCAATTTCATTGTGAAAAGATACCCAATTTCACTCACATTACAACTACACTCAAATAGGGAAGGAGACAAGGACTAGATGGTGAAACTAGGGCCCAAAGAAAAGATGACTTTATACTCAATTGCATAAGTACTTTACATAAATCCTTTACAATGCAAAAAGTTGTGAGATTGAAGTTTAAGAGGGTTTGGATCTATGAGAGTAAATTTTCAATTGAATTTATATTATAAATAGGTTACTCAAACTGAAGTCTCACACACACAATGAATGTACCATTTTCACAACACACATATTACAAGTATAGAACTTGCATCCTTTTGGGTTAAGATCATCCATCGCCTAAAGCTTGGGTTTTTGGTGGGCTTCACTCACAAGGGCGCTCATTACACATGCTTAAAAAGCTCATGTAACAATTACTCACTTACCAAAGTTGCATAAGTTTTTCAATGAGTTTATTGCATCATAGGTTTCATTAAACCAAAGTCATAGTACAAAGCTTATCAAATAAGGAACTAACAACATGAAAATATATTAAAAGTTGAAGAATAAACTCAAAGTTCCACTCACATTCCTTTATATATTTGAAAAGAAGAATGGATGAATTATCAACCCCATTCATTTACATGCACCAAACAAATCATTCATCATTTTCAAGCTAACAAATTTCATCACACATTAATCTTTTAAAACCATCAATGGATGAAATATTATACTATATGATATTTACTTCTTAAAAATTAATTAAATTCAAATCATTAATTTTTATTATGCCTAATAAAAATAATTAACTAAATAATTCATGAGTCTAAGCCAAAATCCTTAGTTAAAAAATTCTCAAGATAAGGCTCATAAGTTGTATTAATTTCATTTTTCATACTTATCCTTAGGTCATAATATTAATATTTACATTTTTTATTCCTAATAACTCATCTTGGTGTCATCATATATATTGTTTTTTCATAATGCCAAATCTTTTCTCCTTCACCTTGTTGTAAATTGAAACTTCCTTCTTAAACAATTCCCAAGAAAATCTTGACCTAGATGTATAAGTTCGCTTGAGCACTTATATAATTCCAATGGATGGTGCTTTAGTGGGTGCTTAAAGCAATAGCACGGTATTTTAAGTATTTATGGAGGGCACATTATTGAGTGGAACTTGTGCTTTGCATATAGCACAACATTTTTGAAAGCAATTTTGAAACGCCTCACCTATAGTTTGAAATACTTAACATACAACATTTTGTTAGAAATTTGGACTAATACACACATATGATTCAACTTTCACTCTTACTAATACTAATATATGTTTATTACATGCTGAGAACCCCAAAATTCAAAAATCCATGTGTAAAATTTGAATCCTCAAAATATATTAATTATTCGAGATTTGTTGAACCTAATAGGGACTATGGTATAACAATCTAGCAAAATTTCCCTTTTTCCCCTTGCAATTGAAACTCATAAAACTAACCTTTGTTTTGAAATTTTTCATTTAAAAGAAAATATTGGTTTCAAATTATCATAACCTAGGGTTAGCTTCCATATTGAAAATGAATAATTAACTTATTTTCAAAATTAATTTAATTTTTTTTGCTGTTGAAATTATTAGGCTTTTTGTGACCTAGAATAGGTAGTCTAATGTAATACATATTGTCATATGTGGAGTAGTGTTTTCAAAATTTTAATGTAACGAGAGTTGTGATCATCCATATGATGCTTAGCCAAATTTGGCTACAAACAGACTGTGAAAGTAGAGGGATTTAAGGATGATGTAGCCATGTCTGGCTACAAACAAAAAATGAAAGTAAAAAGGATTTAAAGGACCTTCTATTTTCTGGCTACCGAGTTATCCATAAAGTCACCCTGTCTTCACCCTGTCTTCGGGCCTCCTTTCATCCTCTATCTCCTCTTTCAGTGGTATCCCCCAAAGTAAGGAAATTCCAGTGACGAATAAATTGGTATATGAGCGATTTTTGGGAATCCATCGTATGTTGTCCATGGACCATTCCAAAGACAATTTCAGAAATAACTGTCCATGAAATGTACATTAATTTAAATTAAATTTGACATTGACATAAATAATGATGAATTAATGAAAAAGGAATTGAAACATAAGGAAAAAATAAAATAGTTGCTCGGGACATTTCAGAAGCGGGGAACTCAAATTTTATTAAATCTCATTATGAAATGCTGAAACTCATAAAATATTTTTTTGGGAAAATAACATATTTAGTGTGGAAGCTGCCAAGGTACTATGGTAGTAAAAATGATTCATACTAGTGTGGCCTGTGCCGTTGGCCCAAGTGTTACCACGTCCTTGACTGATTTTTTCCCTTCCAAATCCTGGTTTTTTGGAATTTAGTTGAATTTTCAGTGGTAGAAATCAGTTGAAAATCAATATCTGCCACATTCTGAATCCAAATCTTACCAAATAAATTCTATTAAATCTTGCTCATCCAGATCTTTCCAAACAACATCAAAGGCACATTCCAATTCCTCCGAAATTTGCAGCTATGATTCAATTTAATTTTCAGTGAAGAAATCATTCAATATTCAAGAACTTTTTTGCACCGCAAGTCCAAACGTTATGGACCCAAGCCGATGCACCCCTCCTCGTCGAGAACTTTCCAAAGAGACCAAAAACGCGAGCTGAAGCATCCTGGTTCGCTGGATCTCGTAAGTACAAAACAAAACAAACTACCTTGCTTCATAGATAGATTGTAGCTGGCCATGATTGTGACAATTTCCAGCAACTCAGTGTCATATTTTCACAGTTTCGCTTTGTATCAAAATTCAGAAGTGTTCGTTTCTGGAATAATCCCGGCCCATGAAGAAATGAAACGTTTCTAGCAAATTTTTTTTTTTATGCTTGAGGTTTCAGATTTTAGGGTTGTTTTTTTGGTTCTTGCATTTGAGGATTGAGAGAGAGAGAGAGAGAGAGAGAGCACAGGGCGATGGAGTTCAATTTCCGGACCATTCTTCGCTTTGTGTCAGCATTCAGAAGTTTTCGTTACTGGAATGATTGGGCCCAATGAAGAAATCAAACACGTTTCTCGCAAAAAAAATAATTTATGGTTGAGGTTTCAGGTTTTAGGGTTTCTCTTTTGTTCTGTCATTTGAGAGAGAGAGAGAGAGAGAGAGAGAGAGAGAGAGAGAGAGTTTGGCGACGGAGATCAATTTCTGGACCATGCTTTGCTTTGTATCAGAATTCAGAAGTGTTCATTACTGGGATGATCGTGCTCCATGAAGAAATGAAAGGCTTCTCCAAATCCGGTTGAACTGGTTTTTCTTGGCTACTTCATAGTCATGGCACTGCGAGAGCTCACTCCTGCTAAGTGCAGATTGTTAAGGCTTCGGAGTGAGTTGAAACACTCTCTTCATTACTTCTTCTGTAATAGAATTTATAGTAGTTAGTCTGTCTGTCGGAAAAAGTCTCTCCAGTAATCTTCTTTCTTTCCCAGGTCCTTCGAGATTGGCAAAATGGAACTGTCTGTCAGGTACATGAATAAAGGTGCTTTCTGACTTCACATTCATGTCATTCTGTGTGGGAAAGAATCACAATTTGTTCTCCCCAGCTGTGGTCCACTCTCAATTTTTCTGCTCCACTTCAAGCCTTGCTATTTGTCTTGGGATTTCCATCTATTGTGCAGAGTATTTCAGATGGATTATCTGCTTTTTGTTCTTCATTCAATTATGGGATTTGAATGCGGTGCTGGAAGAGCCTAGTGTCAAACAAATGTCTTTGAGGTAATTTGGCAATTTCATGCATGCAACAGGTTCTTATTGGTGCCACAGGATGCTCAGCTCTTTGAGGGATCTTCCAATTGGCACAGCAGCAGATCCTTTCATGGGTAAGTTGGTATCTATATCTTTGAATATTGACAGTGATCAAAGTCATGGTTGAAGTGCTTCTGGAATCCCATCTGTTAACATCTGTTTCTAATCAAATTCAGATGCCATTATTATTATTATTATTATTCATGCAAGATGTATCTGTGATCTTGCATCATACTGCACAAATGTGACCAGAAGTTTGCAAGATGACAAGCAACAACATGATTGCAGGAGTAGTCCCCTGTTTTCAATCATGGTGAATATGAAGCATTAAGTATGCTGTAGTGAAACAATGGTGTCTTGTAAGAGCAGAGGTTCCATTCGACTTCTGGACGTGAATGCTGCCCACCACAATTTGATTGTTGTGAGAATGGGTGAAAGTGATGCTCTGCAATTGCTTCAGTTTCTTTTTTTAGTCTGAATGTATTCTTCAGATTGGGACTCAATAGTTTTATGCAGATACATACTCTTCTCATTATCAATCATACTCTGAGCACAGTCCATGATGTGAAGAAAGGGAGTTCCTTGGGGTGTTGTATGGTGGTTTCAGCAGTTCCTGTGGTGTGTGGCAGGCCAGAAAAGGATTGTAGAGAAACGTTGGGTGGAATTCTTTTCAGATCCTTTGCAGTGGTGGGATCACAGAACAGCAAAGGTAAATGAAGTTAATTTTTTCATGATTTCTCTTTTATCAAGGAAGTCACAACACTGTTCTTGGTTCTCATGATGGCCTGGCCTCTGGTAAGCTGTCAGCAGTGCACAACTGATCAGCTGGATTTTGGTTTCTGGTCATAGGCCACTGCAAGTTATCCTGATTTCACACATAAGAAGACACAAGCGGCTCTTTGGCTTGATGGTAGATTGAAGCCCCCATGGGTAGAAGCAAGGTTGGCAGCAATGGCACCCAGGACTGTAAAATTGAACATTTCCCATTGGAACTCAAGGTTTGCAAGATATGCTAAGGCTGGCCAATTTGAGAAGACATTGGAGCTTTTCCGACAAATGCAACAAAGTAACATAATTCCAGACAGTTTCACATTTGTTCACGTGCTCAAGGCATGTGCAAATTTACAAGCACTTGAAGAGGGCAGATGCATTCATACACAGGTCATCCAAAGTGGCTTTGAGTCAAATCTCTATGTGGGTAGTAGTTTAGTTAATATGTATGCAAAGTGTGGGAGTATTGAGGATGCATGGAGAGTCTTTAACAGGATACCTTCACATGATGCAGTCTCTTGGAATGCCATGATAATGGGACATGTGAGATGTGGGCAAGGGCAGAAGGCATTAGAACTATATCAAAAAATGGAAAGAGAAGGAGTTCAGCCAGTCCCTCTCACCTTTGTGGGGGTGTTAAATGCATGTGCTAGTGTAGCAGCACTTGAAGAAGGCAAGTGTGTTCATGAACGCATCATTCAAAGTGGCTGTGAGTCTGATGTTTTTGTGGCTAGCAGCCTTGTTGACATGTATGCAAAATGTGGGAGCATTGAGGATGCTTGGAGAGTATTTAACAGGATTCCCATTCGCAATGTGGTCACTTGGAATGCCATGATTCTGGGACTTGTGAAATGTGGTCAGGACCAGAAGGCATTGGAACTATATCAACAGATGCAACATGAAGGGGTGAAGCCAGGGCCTCTCACCTTTGTGGGTTTGCTGAATGCCTGTGCTACTTTATCAGTACTGGAAGATGGCAAGCGTGTTCATGAACAGACTATTCAAAGTGGTTGTGAGTCTGATATCTTTGTGGCTAGTAGTCTCATCAACATGTATGCCAAATGTGGGAGCATAGAGGATGCGCAGAGAGTGTTCAACAAGATGCCCACTCGTGATGTTGTCTCCTGGAGTACAATGATTCTGGGATATGTGAAATGTGGGCAAGGCCAGAAGGCATTAGAACTATCTCAACAAATGCAGCATGAAGGGGTGCAGCCAGTGCCTACCACCTTTCTAGGGATGCTGAATGCATGTGCTAGTGTAGCTGCACTTGAAGAAGGCAGGCATGTTCATGAACAGATCATTGAAAGCAGTTGTGAATCTGATGCATTTGTCAGTAGTAGTCTCATTAACATGTATGCCAAATGTGGGAGCTTGGAAGATGCTTGGAGGGTGTTCAATAGGATACCAATACATACTACTATTTCTTGGAATGCCATGCTTGGAGGATGTGCTATGCATGGGTGTGCTCAGCAAGCTCTTGGATGTTTTGAGCAGATGTGTCATGAAGGTGTAGACATGGATAGGGTCACTTTCATTGCTCTTCTCTCAGCTTGTGGCCACGCAGGGCTAAGGGATGAAGGCCTGCACTACTTTGAATCCATGTGTTTAGTTTACAGTATTCCTGCAGCAGTGGAGCACTATGCATGCATGGTTGATCTACATGGCCGTGCAGGGCATCTGCATGACGCAGAAGATTTAATTAAGGAAATGCACTATGAACCAAATGCTTCTGTATGGATGGCATTGCTTAGTGCTTGCAGAGTTTATGGTAGTGTGGAAATGGTTGACCGCATTGCAAAACAAGTTCTTGAATTGGACTGTGGCAATTCAGCTGACCATTCCAGCTGAATTGGACATCTATGCTGACGCTAGCAGATTGGATATCAGTGAAGAGTGTTCAACAACAGAGATTGGAAAGGGGTGCGAAGAAACATCCAGGGTGGAGATGTTGATATGAGTGACAAGGGGCATACACTTGAAGTTGAGGACCAGAACATTCACAAATGGCTGAAATCTGTGCAGAGTCAGTTGGACTTTTGAGGCAGATGAACGATGTTGGGTATATGCCATATTTCCTTGCATGATGCAGAGGCAGAAGAGAAGGTTATCTGATTGTGTCATCACAGTGAGAAGGTGGCCAATACATTTGGGTTCATTGGCACACCTCCTGCAACACCTTTCCAGATTTTTAAGAACTTGCAGGTGTGTGGTGACTGCCACTGACACCAAGTCCGGTGCAAAGATAGTCAGGCAACTGTTGCAGTAAGGGATACCCATTGCTTTCATCACTTTTAGGATGGCCTATGTTCTTGCAGGGATAATTGGTGACTGCCATTTTCTGTCTTCTCGGTAACACTAAATTAGGTGAGAGTTCACAGCATACCCATGTTACACTATGAAATGCTATCTGAGAGGACTTGTTTGATTACCTAAATCCATCTTTGCCATGGCTGCTCATTATTACTCAGACCATTCAAGAAATTTGAAAGGAATATCAACTGTGATTTTCTTGAGTTTGCAAGTAATGCGTTTGGAATTCTGAGTCACTTGAGCACTCATCATACTCAAAGCATCAATTAAAGTAAGTTGGTAATGTTATGTCTGGAGGCAGGTTCAAAGAACATTTGGGCAGTGAGATCTTGACAGATTTTCTTCAATTCTCATGTCACAATAGCAAGAACTTGTTGGGTATGCTGCAATACTACAAGTGACAGGTCTGTTTGCGAACTCGTTCTTTGATTGATTTCCTTTTGTTTGGCAATCTTGTGTGATCTATTGCGCTGTACATCCATGCAATTATCTCAGAGGTTATGAATGCTTACAATCCCGCCAGTTGACGTCGACCCCAATCCTCAAGATATGATCTTTATTTTTTTTAGTAAGAAATCTGTCATATGCATTTGAGTCTCAAATTTGTTCTCTAATATTGACACATGACCTAAAAGGATGTGTTCAGGTTTCAGAAGGCCCCACTACTATCCTCTATGTGGGTCTCTCTATGCCTTTGGATTAGATTTACAGGCACAAGCTAAAATGAGATGAAGCTTACCCTCACAAGCTTGTTGCAGCTTGTGTGAGGATACTATCGACTTTTTTAATTAGCTATGTGTTTTGAGTTCTAGCCAACATCATGACTGAGTCTTCCCATTGCTTCTGGAAATGTGACAGAAACTCAGGACGCAGATAGTGTATAATGATTTTGGGTGGATGAGTATTTATTATCTACACCACCATTGGGAGCTGGTGAAGTCAATGGGTAGTCATGGCAGCTCATGATTGCTATTTGTGATGAAGATGAAGGCGATGATCTGACATTTTGTGAGCCACTATCATAAGGTTTTATGACTGTGCTCATTGTTATGTTACCTTCAAATTGTTGTTGTAGAGGCTTCTCTGCAATTTCATAGGTATGTGTCTTCTTATTTTTGTTCTTAAAATGACTCACCTATGAAATTTCAGTTTAATCCAATGCCCAAAATGGGAATGGGATTTGTCCATCTTGCAAGTGGTTGTGGTTTTGAAACTACCTTGCAAGTAGGTCTTGGTTTAGTTTACAGCAGATTTTACTCATAGCCAACTGAATTCCAATATCAATTGAGTCATTGGGTAAATTAGTCATCCAAAAATTGTTCAAAACTAAGAGGCCTTAATACATGAACTAAGAGTTTAGGCAACCAATGTTGCTATGGTTTTGCTGGTTAGTAGTAAGTGTCCAAGTTCCATATTAGAAAAATAACAAGGGAAAATTTTGGTGAAATTGTTCATCATGATATGTATCACATATTATTTGAACAATACGGGTGTCACACAATGACACATGTTGGCCATGCCATGAATATTATTTTGTCAATGGTTTTGTCAATGAATATGACATATTTGGGTAAAAGGAAAGCTACGTTATTCATGTGTCTATTCTTGATGATTGTGAAAGTTAACAATCACCTGCATGTTTGAGGGTTTCAAATTATTTCATCACATCAATAGAAGTGTATTAGAAACAATCTATTGAGTGAATTTTTTTTTCTTCTGATATGCATGTACAAATATAAAACATATTGACATGAGAAAATACATGAAGCTAGGGTCTTCTTTTACATTAGATAGCATACATGTCTAGGTAGGAAGACGTATTATTTTTTATGGTTTACATATAATAGTAAAAGATTGCAAGGCTTAATGTTTGCAAATGTTATCATATTTTGTTTCTTACAAAAGAGAATACTATACACCATTGAAAGTAATTACAATCTATCAAATCCATTGGAACACAAGGAACAATGTTGTCAAAATCAATATAAACATAAGAAGCTGAACATTTGTTACATAGTTTTTGCAATTTGTCCTAATTGTTGTTCCTAGGGTAAGAGATTCAATAGTCGATGCAACCAACAATGATGATTGGCGACTTTTTTAATGCAAACCAAGCAAAGATGGTTACATTTTCATTCAATATCTTTCAAATGTAGCTTTTAGACAACCTTCATAAATAAGCTCAACTTTGAGGATAATTATTAAACAATTGTAATTAATTTGCCGGTGCTTTTTTAGTTTCGATGGTTCTTTGTCTTAAGCTCGTAGGTGTGAATCACTTGGTTGAAACAATTGAGTTGTATTATTTAAAAGATTTGCAAATGAAAGTTCTTGTCATGTAATTGGTGCGATTTCAAGATCTTAGCTATCCATGACTTATATTAATTGATGAAAAAAAAAAATTTAATTGGTTTAAGAACTAAATTAGGTGAATTCTAATGGCATCTAATAAAATTGGACATATTTATTAGAATTAAAAAGTATTTAAGAACTTATATTAAATTATGTTGCTTGTAAGCAAATAAATTTTTAAAATACTTTGTGTGTACAACAATCTAAAAAAAATCTAATTGGCCATGATGAGTTTTTTGGAGCAATCAAAAAGCTAAATACATTTCAAAAAAAATTTTATGGTGACACACAAAAGTCCCATGAAGGGCACATTTATATTAAGCACAAAAGTTATAGTAAGGACAATTTAAATAAATGGTTTGATAATTTGAATAGAAAATGTATTGATTCATGATTAATTCAATAATTATTTTATTTCATTATCAATATGTTGTCCAAAACATATTATTCCATATATGTGAATTGAAAATTATTATGCATTTTATAAAAGATCATTACATTTTTGGGTAAAAACACACATTTAGGTGGAATATTTTGCAACATATGTGGAATTTATACTAGTGTTGACATAAAAGTTCATTTTACATTGTAATAGAATAAATTATATTGCACAAGTCATATGGCAAGATTATTATTATTTTAATTAAAAAACTTGATCAATTATAAATAATTGTATAAAAATGTACATTTGAAAAATGAGAAGTTCAATTATTAAATCAAATCAATAAAGGACATTATAAAAAAATCCATATTTCATTGTATATCTCAATTTATAGTTTTCAAAATCTTTCAAAATCGTCTTCCTTTGTATTAATGGCATCACATCATTTTATATATAAAAAATAATTCAATTAAGCATTTTAGTGAATATAATGAGTCCATAATCATATGATATTGGATTGTGATGTTGGGTTTTTGACATTTCAAAAGTCCAATATGTCATAGTAACTCAAAATTGATTTATGAAATTCATACAATGTGATTATATCACATGTAATATTAATTTTTTAAAGTCTTTTTAACCTATTATTCATTTATGTTTTGTTCCATGGCCCATGATTGATAATCCAACAAGTTATGATAAGATTGTCCTTAGTGTGATTTCATTTTTTTTTTCTTTTGTATAGTTTGCTCTTTCATTAGGTTGAAAAAAATTTGTTCGTTGACGTCACAATGATGTCACAAGAATAATAACTTACAGAATTTAAAAGGTGTTTTCTAACTTGTTAAAAATAATTTTCATTAGCTGCAAATTATCCATTAGCATGTCCCTTTTTATTATCCTTGTCATTGCAATGTTTTTTTTTTATAAAGTCACTATCACGACGGTGTTTTATGTAGGAAACAAGTCTGGTCTACTAATAGACCCTTTTTTTATACAAAAAAATCAATGTGAACTTATGATGTTGCATATAGTCATTTGTTTGTTTTGATGAAAAAATGGTTTTTAACATGTTAACATTAAATCACTTAAAATATTACAACACAGTGTGAACCTGTCACAAATCCCAACGTCATGGAGTTCATTCATATGAATGTTCATCCATGACTAGCTTGTAATGAATTTATATTTCATTTTAATTTAGTTTCAATTCATTTTTAGTTAGTTTCAGGTTAAATCTTAGTTCACTTTTAATTCATTCTTAATTCACTTTTAGTTCATTTTTAGTTCATTTTTAATTAACACTTAATTCTATTATAATTAATTTTTACTTCACTTTTAATTAACTTTTAATTCACTTCTAGTTAATTTTAAGTTAATTCATAGTTCACTCTTAATTCATTTTTAGTTAATTTTTAATTCACACATGAATACACATGGACCATTCATAGGTGCACATGGGTGACATGTAGGTTGGAAATTTCCTTAAATTAAATGCCCAATAAGTATAAATAGAAGTAAAATTTTTCATTACCTTTAATGTGTTCAACACTAGTTTTTGGCACTTTTTTTATCACAACCTTATTACATTCTTGTTTTGTTTTTGTAATAAAATCTTATTGAATTCTTGTTTTGCACTTGTCATGTTTTTTTTTTTAAAAAAAAAATAATTTCATGATCTGGATTTAAAATGAACCCTACCCTTATTTTCGTTTTAATTTAAGAAATCTCATAGATTCGATTATTTTTATGCCCATGATAAAAAAAATTCATAATTTTTTTTTAAAAAATTTAAAATTGTCAATTTGTTTTGCAAAGGTTTATAATATGAATTATTTTTATTGGCATATTATGTCAGGTTTTAATCAAAAGACTTCCTTAATTTAATCATCATTCCTTTCAATCTAGTTTAATTTATGTAATATTAATATGCACATTTATAGCTGGAATGAAAGTTATAAAAACTTTATTTTTTGTCCTTGTGTCTATTTTGTCAAATTTTAGTGTTGAGAGTTATAAGTTGAAAACTTGTGAATATAAAAAAAAATCTTGTTTGTATCAACTTATTGAATTAATTTATAATTAATATGTTTGTGATAAAATGTTTCAGACCACTTGCATGGTTAAAAAATGATGTTATTTTTTTTATAAAAGAAGGTTTTAAAAAATCATTTTAGATTTGAAAATCCAACACAAATTTTTAATTTTGTTTACATTCCAAGGAAAGTTATGTTTTCATTTTTATTGTTAATTGTTTTATGTTGAAAACGTGTGGGGATATGAACCCCAAATTAGTTTAAGACTAATAAACTAACATATCGATATATAATAATAATTATATATAAATTATAGAGTTGGTTTTTCATTCTTTATTGGTGAGATCACAACAAAACAATTGTGATCCAACCAATGTTTACATTTTTTTAATTTTCATAACCTAACATGTTAATGTTGTTATTGTAAAACTTATGATTATTGTTGAAGAATTACAATTAGTTGTTATAAAAAAAAATGAATATTAATTTGACAACAACAAAAAAACTTGATTTTACAAATTCAACATGTTAATGTAGTCCAAAAACTTTCAAAATATTCAAAGTGCATAATTATTAAGTACATTAAAAAAAAATTACAACAAACATCAATAAAACCAAAATGGTTATCAATTTGTGTTGTTATGAACATTTTTAAACTGTAAAATTTACTCTATATCTATAAATTTGATCCAAAAGGAAACAAGGTTATGATTTTCATCATTGTGCAAATTCAAATGTGAGCTCTCTTGCCATCACAAAAACTCAAAATCGAATTTTGAAAGTTTTTGGTTTTGTTATTTTTGGATTTGTTAAAAATCCCTTAGAAGGGCAAACTTGAATTTTTTCTTACAAATAATTAGAAAAAAAATTAAACATCTTTGTGATCTTCATCAACACCCAAAACATCATATTGTTCCCAAGTTAGTCGTTATTGTCTAAATTCAACATTTGAATAAAACATTTATTAACTTTTTGGTTTTTAAGATTACTGAAAAAACTTTGAAAAAAATATTTCAAATTTTCATTGATATCAACCAGTAGAGCACATGCAATTAAATTCATGATCCCCATTAACTTACCTTGTTGTATTACTAAGAAAATTTAATACCATTGCTAAGTTTAATATTTTGTTTTTGCAATTTTTTATTGAAGGGAAACTTACCATAAGTTTTGAAAAAGAAAATTAACAATTATAAGAAGGATTGACCTTCAACTAAGGAAAACTAATGAGAAAACACCAAGTTGTTATAGTTATAATGCAATTTAATGCCCATCTTAACAATTTAAAATTAGATTTTCCATTTTGTTGAATCGATTTGTTTGAAATCAAAAGTAAATGAATGTTTCTTAAAGTTCAAATCTAAGTTCATGTGTTTTTTACAATTATTTGTAAATTTAGTTTTGTTGTTGATTATGAACAGATTTGATCATTATATTCAATTATTTTAACTTTTGTATGACAATGAAATTGGGTTGATGACTAGTTCATCATTTATGTTGTTTTCATAAAATGTGGGAAAACACAATGATCCTAAGTTATGTTTGATTAATGCACATTGAATACAAAAGTTGCCCAAAACCCCATTGGTTTTAAATTCTTAATAACATTCAAGAACAATAAACATTAAGGTTATGTAACATCAAAGTATGAGTTTCGATATCAACTATTTACATTAAAGGATGAATATTTGCATTGATTCCTAGAAATAATGTTTTGAGCACTACAATAATCAATGTTTTTAATAGTGTTTTATATTTATTTTTCATAATTTTTATTATGTTAAAACATAAATTGGAAGGTTCTGGGGAAAAAAGGGGCTAGACAAGGATTTTGATTTTAGGCTTACATATTAAGAAAAACACAAATTTTTGATACATTAATTTATTTTTGTTCATGTTTACTGAATTATATAAAACTTTAAGTGAAAGGCAATAACCTTTGAATTTTTAAAATATAAAATGAGCATACAATTTGTAAATTTTTTAGTTAATGGTCAAGTATGTGACAAGGTTACTAAAAATTATTTTTATAATTAAGATGAACATTATTACTACAATAATGTGATTTCACAATTATTCACAAGGTATGATTCCAAAACTTGTATGCAAATGGTTTGAATTATAATCCAAGCCCATTGTAAGAATATTTAATATGAGCTTAATGGCATGGTACTTTAAATCAAAAAACAATGTTTAGATGGCATGCCTTTACATATTTGGCATGGATGGTTGAAATAAAATGTGGTTAATCAACAATAGAAATTCTTATAAATGATTTTATGATGGCAAAATTTTGGAAGAAACTCAAAGTGACACTATGTGTGGAACGACTTTGGAATTTTATATCACTTACAACATAAGACATACCCCATTAATGCCACTTCCCAAAAGAGATTGGATAACACATAGAGTGAGTAGGTTCCATTAGGAGGGAGGTTTGTTATTTTGTAAATGGTCAAATGGGATAAAAAAAATGGTTTCAAGACCAAATGAACATTTATAATTCATTAAACATATGCATAAAAAGCTAGGTCATTTTGGTGTATGAGATATCCATTCAATCTCACATAATCAATATTGGTGGATAAACATGAACCAACAAGTGGATACTTATTTGGGTAGGAGTGAAACATGTGATTATGCGAGGTTATCTTCAACAAACTATCATCATAATTGAAACCTTTGCCCCTTATGGGATTAGGCTATGGATGGAACCTAGATTTTGCAAACCCATTAACAACCATATCTCAAGGTGCCAAATATGTTTTTTGTGATGGTGGAACATTTTGGCAAGTGGATTGAACTTATAATGTTTCCACAAAATAATTATGTGTTAACTAGGTTTATAATTCATGTATAAGTTTTAACTAACCAAAGTTTAAATTTTTTTGGGGCTTTTGAAAAACTTTGTGTTTGAAGTTTGATTGGCTATCACACCATTTTTTGAAACCATTTTGAAGTAGATGGTTTAAGATCTCAAATTCCTTTGGATAACTATGGGTTAAGTAAACAAATATCCCTTGCATCTTGGAATTCATATCAATTGTTATATGGTAGAATCTCAATGTCACTTAATGCAATTAAGGAAAAGTTGAACCTAGTTGTGTATTTGGATGATTCAGAAGTTTGGGCAAAAATCCTACAAGATTGTGTAATACATTTTCAAAAAATTATGTTAATGGCTTAAAAAATTTGGCAGTTGTACAACATAGGGATTCCTTACAATATGTTCGCATAAAGAGTGGGGTGTACCAACCACAATTACGATGATTCCAAGTGAGAAATTATGTATACATCCAACATTAAGCACTAACAACATTGTACATCAAAGATAAATGCACCATTATTTGAATGAAGGATGTTTTGCCAAATGGTGTTCTTCTATTAAAATAAAGTATGGATAATAATGTAAGGACAATCTAAAAAATTGTGCCCCATGTGACTTGGCAATTGAAGGAACAATTTACTTTGAACATGCAGTGGTGTCAACTAGTTACACATGTACCATTAGTGGAGAAAATAAAGGTGTAATGATAAAAAAAAATTGTGACTTTTGTCAATGAAGTTGGCACATAACATGTTTATCACCATTAATGGTGACATTTCCAAAAAGAAAATGGGTTTATCCATGTTACAAAAAGGCCATGTGATTAATGGATAGTACTATCATTCACAATGGTATGTAAAGAAAGTACTTGATTACCAAAATGCATTTTGTACCTAGTTACATAAAGTCTAATTATAAAATTAATATTTGAGGCAACTAAGGATGGGGTTTGAATGTATTCAAATTACAAATTTCATATCAAGTTCATTAGGACACTTACATAAGTACATGATTAAGTACATGTAACAAAGTTAAAAATTGTGATTGTGGAGTAATTAGTTCACTAGTATTTAATGTTAGCTAATTTGCGAGGGTGCAATATTCAACTAGGGGGTCAATTGTGTGCTATTGGGTTAGTGTTTACAAATGTTAAACATGATGCTATTATATTACCATGTGATTGTAATATGACAAGTTTTGTGAAATGACATACATTGTTGTGATATTTGTCATGTTAAGTTAGGTTTGTGTCAAAGGACATCCATAGCTTAACGATTGTTCATTTCAATCTAATTTAACAATTTGTGTTATGTGAATAGGGACATTTGGAAGCTTGAATGAAGGTCTTAAAAATCTTCATTCCTTCTCCTTGTTTTTTTGGTCAAATTGTGGTATTAAAAGTTATAGATTGATAACTTGTGAAGTTACGAGAAAAAGTTTTGCTTGTACCAACTTATTGAACTAAATTACAACTAATTTGTTTATGATCAAATGTTTAAGAATACTTGCATGATTAGGAAGTGGTTTTGTTTATTATTGTATGCCATTAGGTAAATGTTTACAAATATTAAACATCATGCTATAATATTACCATTTGATTGTAGTATGATAAGTTTTGTGAAGCAACATACATGTTTGTGACATTGTGTTAAAGTTGAAAGCTACTACAATAATTTCAATTCCATTATTTGTATATGTTGATGTGTATGTAATGTGTTATTCCCATCATAAAACATCATAATCCACATCCATCATAACATGAAAAAATAGAATATTTGTGATTTGTTAATCTTACAATACATGCCATTTCCATGTATTTTTATTCATGTGATGCATATAAATTAGGGTGAACCATTATATTGATGTAATGTTGATTAAGGGATTGAATTTTTATATATTAAATAATTAGATAAGAATTTTGAAATTTTTCCAACAAAGGTAAAAATAAGACATATTTTGCACATGCTTCAAATATATTTGTTTCTTCTTTCATTGTTGTGTCAACATTGATTTTTTTTTGTTAGAATGGATTAAGCAAACAAAGGTTTTCCTTTTTTGTGTATCTTACATAGAATTGCATATGTTAAACCACATCTAAATACACCATAATAATCAAATGTTAGGTTGTCCATTGATAAACCTTGAATACAATGTATTGTTCATGCTATTGTTGGTTGAATTGGAAAATTATTTAAATGTGAATATTTAAGTTATTGAAATTTTGATCAATTTTCACTTTTTATACTTTTGATACTTGATAGGATTCCAATTATGTTGAGTGGTGATATATATATAGTGTATGTGTGTTTACCAATTTTTAGGTTTGAAAATTCAATCCAAATTTCAAATGTTAAATGTGATTCCATTGTAGTTTTGAAAAAAACATTCAACACCATTAAATAGGCCATCAATGACACAATAATTGTGTATGTTTAATTCAATTATCATATTTGATTTTGAATGAACTTTGTAATGTAATCCACTAGTTTTAAATGGATTTATTTTTTATAATGCGGAGCAAGGTGGATAGTGGATACATGTTTGTATAATATCTTTTGCTTGGAAAAAATATAATATGAATATTGTCTAACAATGCTAATAGAATGATTCCAAATTTGGAATCATTCTTATTTTCCTTCAACTAGAAAAAATGTAAATTTTAAATTTTAATATAACTTATTTAATCTAAATTAAGATTAATTTTAGATCTTTTTCAATCTAATTTTTATCTAAAACCAAAAGTTAGTCATATAACCTTAAATTTAGATTCATAACCTTTTTAAAATTTCAACATAATCCAAATCTCAAATAACATCAATATAATAAAATCTTGGTCTAACATGTTTGGTGAAAAACATATTTGAAATTAAAAGCATATTGAATTTGAAATTAATTTGAATTTCATGGATCACAAATTATAATGCACATATTCAAATTGTAACTTTGATATCTTGGATGGCATTTGTTACATGAATGTTGCATAAATGTACTTGAATATACAAGAATAAATTTCATGCATCACAATTTTAAATTTTCATATTTTAAATTCAATGTTTAGAATGAGAGCTTTTTAAATTGGAATTGAACTTGAATTCAAATTCATTTCATACTAAATTCAATCTAAATTTAAATCCATTTCCTTTTTTAAAACCATCCCCCCAATACCCCCCCCCCCCCCCTCCCTCACCCCCACCTTCCTCTCCTCCCAAC
>Ga0116231_10004169_pt1 | contig 29430 bp, 26 predicted proteins | sample S1TSphgellanicum_2_FD_89695 | JGI IMG/M metagenome (GOLD analysis project Ga0116231, IMG submission 89695) | Host-associated microbial communities from peat moss isolated from Minnesota, USA - S1T2_Fd - Sphagnum magellanicum MG | ecosystem: Host-associated > Plants > Peat moss > Unclassified...
AACCAATTATTTGAGCTGATTTTGTAGCCGCCAGTAGTTCTGAACATCTCCATTACTACTAGAGAATGCATGGCGGCTGCTTGTGGAGGTACTGCGAGATCCGATCGCACACAAAGGAGGCGGTGCGAATTATAATGGAACGAAGCTACATTGATGAGGTAGGGCGAATGGAGCGCTGGTGGAGGGTGAAGAGAGCGGATTGAAGAGACGAAGGAAGACCAACGAAAACGGCAGAAGATGGGAGATAGAAGAGAGGAAGGAAATGCAGATCTTGGTAGAATAGTGTAGAGGTAAACAGGTAGAAGGAAGGGAAGGTCGTTCAGCTCGGGCTAGTTGTTGAATTTCTTCGTTGTGCCAACAAATTAGCTGAGCAGATATGAACTACTGATGAGTATAGCTGAAAAAGTTGTAGCTAAGGACTCTGTTCTTGATGAATGCACTATAGTTAGAACGCTTGTACTCTCTGGCTCTGTATGAATGAAGGTGCACGCTCATGTGCGATAATCATGATCTGTTGGTTTTGTAAGCATAAGTGGCATCTATGAGAGGCTCCGCGAGTGTAGGCAGGAAAGTTTTGTATGCGTTCTGGAAAAGATCGGAAGCTTGTTGTTTGCTGTCAGTATTGCTGAAAACACGATTTGGCGTAGGTACACCTGTTCAACAAGTTGTTTTGTTTGGTTGTGCACCCTCTCTTTTTGGTTACAGAACAATTATTATAGATAATTGTTCATCAAATCATGCAACTCCCAATCTTCAACTCCCAATCTATTGGAAATCCTCTTTCTTTCTTTTCGGAGAAAGCTTTAAAATTTGAAATTTGTTTTTCTTCTCCACATCAATCTCTTTGCCATGATGATTCATGGCGGAGCATCGCATGAGATTTGTGGTTGTGATAATTTCATGTAAAAAATCACACAAATATCCTGTCACTATTTTAACAAGAGATTTAATCTTTTGTCCTTTTTTTTGGGTGTGTAGTGTCATGTTCAAGACCAAAGGTAATGAAATGGTGCTAAGGTTGATGAGTTGAAAGTGAGATGGCAACAACTACCAAGAAGAACAAGAATAAAAATGTGTTTGATGCAATGATTTATGGTTGTTTATGCATTGCAATGGCAAGTTAGAACTTGACAAACCACTTGAAGATGTGTTTGATGTAGTGGTTTATGGTTGTTTAGTGCATGAACTATTCTTGGTCATTTTTAAGAAAGGGGTGACTTGAACAATGTTTATTTGCAACTAGCAAATTTAAATGCTAAGATTTTATGAATTTTTTAACCCTTATTGAGTCAAGGAGAGTGACATACTTGCTATTCCAAATATTGAATAGACAACAACTAATTCTTCATGCAATTCTTCTAGTGTTAAACCAATCTTTTATTTTAAGATCAAGAATTTTATTTCTAAGTATATTTTTTCAATCTACACTTAGTGAAATTATCGATTATCCCATTTTTCAAACTAATATAAAATAGAAACTCTACCATTGATGATTTTTTTTATGTTATCTTTCAAAATTTATGTTTTCATAAAAAAAAATTGTTTGTTCATTCAATTTATTTATTTCTACAAAATATTGCTTTAAATTCTTCAATGCATGCCCAAATGAAGTTATTTAATTGTGTGTGTGTGTTTATTTGTTTTCCTTTCAATTTTGTGATGCAATTGAAATGGTGGTCATTCATAAGTTAATTTAACCAAATTTCAATTTTAATAAATATGAAAATAAAAAAATTGAACATCATTGTATTTTTTGGCTAGATTTACTTGAACCACATATAAAAATCTAGACGTTTAAAAAGACATATTTGTTCTTTTGTATGTTCTTTTCAAAAATCATTGAATTTGTGACAACAAATTATTCAATTTTTTGCACTAAGGCAAAATTAATTGGCGCCAAAAAGAAAATTAGGTTGCAATGAATTTTAGGAATACAAGGGATGAATGATTGAAGCCCATTTGCATTTAAGTTTGTAAATTTTTATCATATTTGACTTATTTGGGCCACATGAAAACATCAAATCATTAATCAAAGTGATGACAATTAATTCATTTAATGTTAATTCAATTGGTCACTACATTATGTTAGATGTTATTTCATATTATAGCAAACGATTTCACAACATTCAACAGATTAAAAATATATTTGTTTTAAGTGACATATTGATTTAATGATTGGCCCCTATTTAAGGTAATTAAGAAGTGACAAGTGACAACCTCCAAAATGGAAAAAATATTAATGTAAATCTAAGTTTAATTGGAAGATTGTATTTTGATCTAAACTTGTCCAACTTTATTCCAAGGAAACAAGAAAACAAGGGAAATAGAATGGAAAAAATAAAATGTAAGAATCAAGAGGAAATATTTAAACAAACTATTTTAACAAGCCATAACACTCATTGAAGACATGATAACTAACATACCTACAACTAAAAATAAGTTGAATGTGGGGATGGGTAGTAAGTGGTGGGATTTGGAATGGGGGCAACACCATTATCATGACACAACTTAAGATGGAAGTGGTTTACATCTTTTGTAATGTAACTAAATCTTGTTGTTTATGAAAGATTATAAGGACCAAAAGGGGTGGACCTTCCAAGCCTTTCATCACCCATATGTTGTCGGCACAAGCTCAGAAAAAATCATCAATATTTTTGTTTAAATAATCAAAAAATAATAATTCCAATACATGCATGAAATGGTTGCTTTGGTATCATTTTTTGTAATTCATTTCCTTTATGTGAGTCACTTTTGAAATTATGAATCCTAACATCAAATCATCCAAGGTATTTTTAATCAATGCCTATGGGATATGTGATGATCATGTAGGTTAAGATGTGGACCCTATCTTTGGATAGGACTATGTTGACGTGTTGATAAAAGGTGTGTTGCATTAATGAAGGAAACATGTGAAACAATGGATGTAATGACATCTTGCACTTCATCATGTGTTCCCATATTTTCATTTCCAGTGTGGCATGTGCCGTTGGCCCAAGTGTTACCACGTCCTCAACTGATTTACCCTCCCAAAACTTTGGTTTTTTGAATTTTTAGTAGCAAAAATCATTTAAAATTTAATTTCTCCCACATTCTGAATCCAAATCTTACCAAATAAATTCCATTAAATCCTTCTCATCAAGATGTTTCCAACAACACCAAAGGTACATTCTAATTCCTCCAAAAATTTCAGCTACAATTTAATTTAATTTAATTTCCAATGAAAAATTCATTCAACATTCAAGAACTTTTGCACCGCAAATCCAAATGTCATGGAACTAAGCCCATGCACCCCTCCTCATTGAGAGCTTTCCAAAAACACCAAGAACACAATTTGAAACATCTCAATCTGGTGGATTTCATAATTACAAAACAAAACAAACTAAATTTGCTTATTATTTTATGGTGTATGATGCCAATTATCATCTACATTTTTAATATAACTCACAAGATACAACTAAATTATCAATATAATTATGTTAATTTGATTACATATTTATACCATTTGTCAAAATTACACATGTTAAATGTAAATTGATGGACATTAATTTTTCACATCATATTTTTGATAATATTTTAAGTTGTTAATAAGTAGTTACATAAAACCAATTCCTTGTAATATCATATGCCACATCATAATGTCATATGTTACATCATGTCATAATTATTGTTGTTGGTTAATCATTTTAACAATTTTACATTTTCAGCTTGAGTGTATATAAAATTGAATACATGTCCACATTATGCTAAACATACATTCCATTGATCCATTAATTGAAATAACCATTAGATTGAAATTACACATATTGACACATAAGTTAAATAGTTGCAAATATTGTTTATAATTGTTTTTTTAATTGTTGACGGCCACTAGTTGTTTAAGAAGTGATTGCATAGGACATGAATTCTTTTAGTGAATGATCTTACGAATGTGTTTGACCTTAAACATAGTGAAGTCCTTTAAACCTTTGAAATATGTCATAATTCAACTTCTAAACAACAAATAATAAATTGAAGCAAATATAAATAAATAAAATCATGTTTTGCAAAAAAAATTTAAAAACTAAATTAAGAACAAAAGGATGTTTAGAGATAATGTAGATTCATTCATTATGTGAATATTGGCATTTACCATTGAAATAGAAATACCTACTTCAACATTTGGACCAAAATTTTGGTCTTGTGATTACCTACATGTTTCAACAAGTTATTGAACTTCAAAACAAGAAGTTTTTCCTTGTTTTCTACCCTTGAGCAAATCGCACAATGTATTTGGTGCACATTACCTATGTTGTCTACCATAATTTTTTCCCAAGGAAGGTGTGCAACCCATTTATTTTGGAAACATTGCACACTTTCATGATTATGTTTTTGTTTTTTCAATATTAGGGTCAAACTAAAAAGCTCTTTTAGATTTGTAGTGAGATGTTACAAAACATTTGATCCAAAATCAACTTGAGTTTGTATGTCAAGAATAAGGGAGAGGGACATAGAAACCTTAAATTTGTTGGGATGGACAAATGAAAAAACATTGTGAAAAAACAAACATAAAACAAAATGCACAAATTGTTCATAGAATGCACACATCACTCACAAAATGCATGTTGCTTATATTTGGACCTGTATGTTCATACAATGCATTGCATACTAAACATTTTCACCTCCCATACATCATCTATGGTCTAACATTTCATTGTTCAACACCATTGTTTAAACACAAGCTTTCAAAATCAATATTGCCTTGTGTTGGCTTCAAAACTTTGAACAATGAGCAATGAATACAATTGGGATATTGAAATTTACACAACTTTAATGTTCACCAAACCAATAGCACATTCAAAGAATGACATTGTTTCAAGTTTGTGATTTTACAAATTTATAAAACCATATACACCTTTGGTTACACATATCCATAATTGGTATACACAACAACTTCACATAAGAACAAAGGTTTAACATTGATGAATGTGGTATTTTCATAGAGTTGGGAAAGTGAAAACCTCCTTTGAGTTGTGAGGAGCAGAAATGGTGAAAATGATGGTTGGATAGTGTAATGAAATTTTCAAAAGAACTACTTGTTGGTTTTTAAAATTTGTTTGATTTTAATTATTTTGAAATAATTGATTTTAAATAAGCAACCAATTTTGATTTTTTTTAATCTTGATTTTTTTAAAAATAAGCTGATTCCAAGCATTTATGTGAAAGTGGGTTGGGTTTTTATGACCAATTTTGAAAGAAAAAATTGGTTGGTTGTTGAATCACTTTTCAAGTATCCCCCTTAAACTATATTCATTATTCTAGTTTTTTAATCAATTATTAAAGTAGGTCAAGATTTGGTTCTCAATTAACCCCCCTTGACTTGAATATATTATTTCAAGTATGAAATTAGAACCCGATTTTTTGAAGGGATTTTAGAAACTATCAACTAATGCATTACAAAATTATAGTTTTAATGAAGGTGCATTTAATTCAAGGAATTTCCTTTGAAACCCTATAAAGCCTTTGAAATCCACCATGGCCAAAATGGAAAACCAAGAAGAAATCAACAATCAACCATGGGGCAAATGGCAACCATAATTTAAAAAGTTAAATGAAGTTTCTAAATCCACACTTAAGTTTAAAATACAAAAAAATAAATAAAATCCATATGTGTGCCCACTTTAGGTTAATGAAAAAAAAGGAACACATGAAAATAACAAAATGGAAATTAAAAAGGGAAATTTTTTAAAAATCAATAATTATTCCCAAATAACCCTTTGTTCAAATCTTGCATCAAACTTCACTAATAATTAAGATTCTATTTTACATGCATCTATAAGGTTATAAAGGCTTAAAACACCCAACCCTTGGATCATTGGCCAATTTTTGTTAATAAAAATCATCTAGTTGAGGTGTTCAATTTGTAACAAACACCTCCAAAGTGTAATGACAACTAGATCAATCAAGAAAATCGTCTATCTTGATTGGCTTGTTGGATTCTCAAGATTTGATAAGCCAATAATCCCACCACTAGAAACTTTTTGTTTTTCATGCATCACCAAAATAATGGGCATTTGCAGTTGTCCATGTCAACATGGTAGTGATGAAATGCATCAAGGTTTTATAGCACAAGGTGGCCCATAGCTTTTGCACTAGTTTCTTAGGTTTGAAAAAATCATCATTCTCAAATTTTGAGCCCTACACTTGAACCTCCTCATCACACACCGAAGGCTTCAACACCTTGTAATAATCCATTGACAAAGCAACAACAAGCCAATATCATATTCATTGACCAATGCAAATGCATTTTCACAACTTGGAAGTAATTGGCCACCAACCACATATTCTTGAACCTTGGATCCAACATTAATGTCAAAATGTTGTGCCCTTTTTTTTTTATCAAACCCATGTAATTTTTAAAAAAAAAAATTGAAGAGCTTCCAACATTTGGTGCTTTATGTGAATCATGATTTTTTTTAGTTCTATATCAAATGCCTTTGCTTCTTCATCACCCACATTATTAGGGACAACCACATTAATGATTTCATCATGAACCTCACATGTCTTGGTGATGACAAATTGCAATGTGTTGTTAAGCAACCAATGTCCATGGGTATAATTCAAATCACAACTTATCATGATTGGTCTCAATACTTTCATCACAACTTCACAAACTACTAAAATACTTGGAAAGGAAACACAACTTTGCAATGCCATTGTTTGTCAATTATAACACAATGTGATTGCACTCTAATAGACCAATGTATCTTGCAATAACAAAACACAATTTGCAACTCTATAAATCACTTCAGCCACCACATAGGTCAAATTAAACCACATCATGCCACCATAGAACACAATTTAAAGCAAGAAGGCCATCTTGGAGCTCAAATTATATCAATTAAGCCATTATAAAGTTCACCTTTAATCAATTAGGACACCACATAGTTGAAATTACATTGAAAAAATCAGCATAAAATCCAAATTAAATCAAGTAGACATCACAAAGCTTAATTTAAAACAAAATAAATCACATCATTAAACCAAATAACTCATATTAAATCACACCAAACATCAAAGCTTAAATTGAATCAAATAAACCACCACTACAAACTATAGTAAACAAAATAAATCACATCACTAGACCATAAAACTCAAATTAAATCACACCAAACACTAAAATTCAAATTAAATCAAATTAGCCACTTGTACAAACTACAAATTATAAATTTTCACAAGGCTCCAAACAAGGTAGTCAATGTAGGTTAATGTGCAGCCATGGGTGTTATTATCAAAGGTGGAGTTATGTGGAGTGATGTTAAGGAAATTCTTTTACTTTTTACATGTTTCATCACTTGTAACATTATTATCCCCACCAAGAAAAGTCAAGTGTTTTCAATAGCAAATGTGCAAACCAAAGTGGAGCACTTATCATAGAATACTTCAAAAGAACATAAAATGGCAATTAAGAACAAAATTGACCTTGGGCAATTTGATCTTGTAGGTACCCCATATCCCTTCATCACCTTAAAAAGTAATTCAAATTGAGGTCAACTTTGACATTAATGCCAATGGTATTGTACAAATGTTTATGTTCAAGATAATACAATTAGGAAAAAACAAGCTATCAAAATGTAGTCACCTAGAGACATGTCAAAGGTCAGATGTAAGTCCATTCAAAAGTTGGTGAGGGATGTTGAATTTCATTCCTACAACATGGAATTTGACAATGTGGAAGCCATCAAATAAAATATCAATGTTGTTCAAACAACCTCAATGAAAATTGGAGTGAATTTTTACTTCCTACCCATGGTAGGCTACGAAAAAAAATCACCTATGGAAAAAACAAAACGACCATGGAAAATGTGGTTGCTAAATTCTTCCCCCATAGATTGCCCAAGAAAACGTGTATTGGTGTAAAAATAGTTTGAAGTACTAAAAATCCTGAGGTTAAAAAAGAATTGCCCAAAAATAAATCAATAAAGCTAAGGAAAAACTCAAATTAAATGACATTAGAACAAGAAAAACTCAAAATAAATCACATCACCAAATCAAATAGTTGAAATTAAATCAAGAAGACCATTAAAATTCAACTTAAATCACATGATGAACACTGCAAAGTTCAAAATAACTCAATTAAGGCACCATAGAGCTCAAAAATAATCATCAAGGCCAAAGAAAAAATTGAATTAAATGGCATTAAAAAATTTTTAATTCAAAATAAATCACATCATTAGACCAAAAAACTGAAATTAAATCAAGAGGGCATCAAAGCTCAAAATAAATCACATCATTAGAACAAAAAGTTGAAAATAAATCAAGAAGGCCATTAAAACTCAAAATAATTACCTAGACCAAGAAAAACATGAATTAAATGACATTAAAATAAGAAAATTTTGAAATAAATCACATCACCATACCACAAAACTGAAATTAAATCAAGGCTACCAAAACTTGAATTTAATCACATGATGAGCATCATAAAGTTCAAAATAAATCAATCAAAGCACCATAGAGCTAAAAAAAAATCAATTAAGCCACCACAAAACTCAATTTTTTTCAACCATGAACCTTAATAAAATTAGGCATAGAGAATTTCTATGTACTTCATCTTCATTAGAATGTTCAATTTGCAAGGATTGAGGTTAGAGTCCACACACACCTTCTCCCACATTACTTACCCTTGCTAGATTTCTTTGGCCATTTGATACATTTGTGGATTTCAGTTTGGGTAGATTTGATTGATGTACAATGTAGCTTGCAAGCCACCTTTTCATCAACAATGGCATATTGATATACCTTTTATAACACATGCCCAAGACAATAGCCATCAAATGGTTTGGATGTGTTAAAATGACAACACACAATCATTTTAAAAACTTGAACACAAGTTTGCGAATTGGAGCCCTTATCTTTAACATAAACCAAAAAAATTATGTGAATGTGAACTTGTTAAAGATGTATTTTAGTTTTATAGACATGGCAACAAACATTGGCCTCGAACAACCCCATCAAGATATGTATTAAAAGCTCCAAGTTATTGGAAAGAAAATTAACAACCACCACAAGTGTGATGGGCCCTTGTCAACATGCACAAATCAAAAGTGTAGGTGTTTGTCAAGCATTTTGCCAACATAAGTTACACAACTCAATGAAGGTCTTGTTTACTAATGCATGAATAACCTCCTTGGTGAAAATCCTTTTGGATAAGAAGCTTATCGTTGGGCAACATAGCCGGAGAACCAATCTTTGCAACCAAACACATTCCATTGCCCTTAATGGCAAAAAAAGCCTTTAATCACAAATAATATTACATCTTTGAGGTTGTTGCTCCTTTCCAAACCTTTTAAACAAGACAACATGATCTTGCTCGACATGCTTCATCATGGTCGATATGTCATTAACTTCTCGTCTTGAGATTTTGGTAGGTTACGACGATGGAGAAAGTGCAACAAGTGCACACCAAAATTCAAACTGCACAACTCAAAAATCCTAAACCTAAAAATTACTAGTTATGCCAAAAATACATTCTAAGAACCCCAATTTTGAAATTCACCAAGTTCAATTCTCAAACAAAGAACCCTTTTGGTGCCTATTCATTGATGAAGGCGAGTTTTTCAATTTTGGCACATGCTAGTTCTGGTTTGGGTGCAAGAATTTGTGAAAAGAAAAAATAAATAAATAAATATATATATATATATATACACACACAATTGACCTAAGAACCAACAAATGACTGGCATTGATTAAAGAATCACACAACATTGATGGAAACCCTAAAACCTAGCTTCTGGTGAAATTTTATAGGTCTGAATCCCAGGTAGCTTTTTGACAATTTTCAGTTCCCCCAAAAAAGATGCTGTTAACAAACTTGTCCTCGAATATAGAGCTTGGCCTAGAATGGGGAGACGTGTTCCTGTCGACAACAACAACATGAAATAAACACTCAGTCGAGTTTTGACACCACTACTAGACTAGCCTATGGGGAACTTTTTGTGGTTCCCTGGACAAGCCCACCCGTCTGTGCTCGGCCACACCAATTCCCAAATGCCCGAATACCTATCTGAAGCAAAGTATATCATATCATCATCAGTTGTTGTCGAATATAGCAACTCCAAATCGACAACTCCATCGTGTGTTCAGGTTGATTATCTGAAGCAAGTATCATCATCAGTTGTCTTATATAGCAACTCCATTCCACAACTCCATCGTGTGTACATATTGGTTATATTTCAATCCAATCGGTTCACTAGTTTCAATACAAAGTCAACCTGAAGTTAACCCAACGTCCCTTGGGGACCTGTTTCAGGCCCATTGCGGGAACAACACTCCAACTTGTGAGAGGCCAAGGCGACACAACAACAATTTATTGAAGGAAAGGAAGGAAGGAAGGAACAACACGCCATCTTCTTCTTCTTGTACAGAAGAAGTTGATATACTTAACTTAGAAGGCATATATTTGTACTCTTTGGCTTTTGCCTTACTTTTTGGTTTATGAGCAAAAATATTCTTCTCATTGCTTGTGGGTTTTTATATTAGTCGGTCTCTTTGCCCATTTTTAAGCGAGGCTCTTGCTGATAAGAGCCAAGAAAAGAGGTCTTATCTGCTGGAACCATTGGAGATTTCCACAACTTTTATTTATTTTGCTATTATTATTATTACTTTTTTTGTTGTTTTTATTTTATTTTTTATTCTCATAGATTCTCGAGAGAGAAAATCCAAAATGTCGATTACAACTCTTTGTTTTTTTAGTGTACTACCTCCTTTTTTCTTATTTTTGTGATTTTGTGAGATTCCTGCCCATGTCTAAAGCTATTATCATAAGAGACAAAGATGTCTTTTACCTCTTATCTGCCCTTGTAGTTGGAGAGCTGAATATATATTTTTATTTTTTTAAGTATTAAAACTTACCTTTGATTCTATCAAATCCAAATTGTTTGATTACAACTCTTTATTTATTTTCCCCATGAGTTCCACGGAGTAGCTATAAATATAAATATTGGTTAAAGGTGGCTTGAAGTGGCAAGGACTCATGTGGGTTCTAACATGTAGGGTGATGAGGGCATTACTAGAATAACCACCAACACACACTCAGCAACGGCCAAACGGGGACCCATTTCTCGTGATGCCCTTGTCCAAGGGCATTACAGACAAGGCATTACCCCGATGTAAAGACCACACAATTATATTCTTTACAATTGAAAAAAGATGTGCAAAGAAAAGGAGGAATACAAAAAAAGAAAAAAATGAACCCGTTTCAAAACATAAGATGCCACTCCTATCCAAAACAATGGCCCCCTCTTGGAGAGGGAAAATTATGAAATATTAATGTAGCGACCACTATTTCACTAGAGATTAGATATATAAGCCTATTCACCCTGTCTTTGGGACTCCCTTCACCCCAGTAAACCCCTCTTTTAGTGGTATCAGTAAAGTAAGGAAAGTTTATCAAATCTCAGTATGAAATGCTTTTGAGTCTTTATGGACACAAGGAAAGAGGTGATCAGTTTGGGTGACTAGTTTTTCATTTTGTGCTTTTGTTTGTTGTTTCCCACAAACTAGCAAGTGATTGTTTGCAAAGGGATTGTTTGCAAGGGATTGTTTGTAATCCAAGAGAGTGGAGTTTGGACTGTCTAAGTTCATTGTACTAGAGAGAACAGGCCATGGAGAATTGGATTGAGGGAGCCATGTGAGTGTGTGCACTTAACAGAATCAGTCAGCTCTTCTTGGCCCATCACCTGGCATCAAAATTAGGGGCCTCAAAGCAAAAGAATCCCAAGAATTGCCAAAAAATTTTGTCTGTTCTGCCTCTCAACCCTAAACCCTGCACTGATGATGCCTTTCAGGCAAAACAAAAATCAACCCAAGAAACCTTATTTGGACCCCTCCGTGCTGGATGATGGTTCTTTGATTTTGTTATAACTTATAACCTCAGCTTTCTAGTTCTTTCTTTTTTTTTCTTTTTTTATAATTTTTTAATTTTTTAATTTTTTAAAATTTCTTTTCGGGGCTCATTTTCAAAATGCAAGAAAACCCCTCCTTCCAATTTTCTAAAATAATGTTGGAATAAAATTACAGATGTGTTTGCAGTTCAGTGTAGGTTCTTTGATTTTTGAGACCACCAGTTTAGGGCCAGTTTTTTCTTTGAAAATTTTGGATTTTAATTGGGATGGTGTATTAGAAAACCTGGCCAAAATTTGATGCCATTGAAGCTTGCTGGTTATCTATAAGGTTCTGGAATCCATCAAGGAGCCTCAAAGCTGTTCCTTACCCTACGTAAAGAACTTTTCAAAGTTGCGGGACCTTACAAAAGTACAAGACACCTTTTTTCTGGGGATCTTCCACTTTTGTAAGGTCCCGCAAATTTAAGGCCTTAAAAAGTCTGCCAGGGAGGTGCTTTCAAATACAAACACCAAATTTGAAAAGGTCTTTTATGCTCTAGTAGATAGCAGCCAACAATATTGAAGGTTGCTGATTTTTTAAAAATTGTCATATCTAGTTTATAGCCAAATTTGGCTAAATCAAAAAAAAAAGTTAAGAAAACCTGTCATGTTTTGGCAACAAGTAGGAACTAATGTCTAAAATATATGGCAATTTGGGAACTATTTCTCTGGAAATATGGTGATGTGTGTAAATTTTCCTAAGAAATCCATTGGGCCCTTTGCATGCCCAAACATGCAAGTAAGTGGCAGGGTGCTCTTAGGAAGGGCTGGCTAGTCCAGGCCAAAAATAGTGGCAGCCAATTTGAGGAATAAAATTTCCATGCACCCAATGAGACTCTTGCAAGAAAACAATGTTAAATGTTAAAGACTAAGAGCACTTGAATGATTGCCAAAGATTGGAAGATAAAATTATGCAATGGAACATGGTTTTTGAGTCATCTTTCAGAACACTTAAAAATGTGTTTTAGTCATCCAATTTTTTAAAAAAATCACCTTCATTTTAATCAAGAAGTACTTGAATATCTATTAATAAAAGAAAAATCTATCAAATAAATTATTTTGTAAATGTAATGGTCGTTCAAAATAAGTTGTTTGGAAGTGTAAGTGTTCAAAGTTCACCACCAAATTTCATTGGGCAATGAGAGGTTGGGGAAAAATTAACCTGCAAATAAAGAAGATCTCTCTTGCAATGGTCCTATGTAATAAGGTAGCTTAGCCAAGACTCCACATGATATAATTTACCATACTAGTTACCACCTGAAGACCCTTCTTCAATTTGGTGCTTTGCGACCCATAATTTGCAAGGAGGAGAAATGAAGAAGAGGGAAAAGGGATAATTATTGTTGGGTCGTTACCCAATTTGGTAGGTTATTATATTAGTGTTGGGTGAACATCATTATTCACTCTAGATCTCATTGAATATTTTGAAAAAAAATTCTTCAATATTCATTGGAATCAGTTTTTTCAAAAAAAAATAAAATAACAAAATCATGGTTTTAATATTAATAGCATCATAATTAAACTGATTGTAGAATCTAGGTTATTAGTTTATAATGGTTGATTATGTCTGATTTGATCAATATCAAAATTAAATGTATCTACTTTGACTAAAAAAACCTAACTATTTAGTTAAATTAAATAGCATGTTATTCACATGGTGAATGTGATGTTCATGTGGAATTGTCCTGCTTGATTAATGTGACTAATGTGATTGAAATTAGTTATCCAAACATGACACATTATAAATTATAGTGTTATTTTCATGATATAGTAATAAAATTGAGAAATATTATATAATTATTTTTCAAGAATTCAATTTCTAAGTGTTTGTTATGATCAAAATATGACGAAAGTTAATCATAAAAAATAATGTAAAAACCATGGTTTTGTAATAATAATTTGTTAGTCGAATTAGTTAGCAAAACAATATTTGTAAAGAAATAGTGGTTTTAGGTATTCATTGTTGCTTGAAATATGGTTGAAGTTAATGATAAAAACTAGTCTAAAAACCATGGTTTTGTAATATTAATTTGTTAATTGATTGAATTAACAAAGCAATACTTGAAAAGAATTATTGGCCTGAAATATTCACACTTGCTTGAAAATTACAGAGTTCATATTTCCAAGTAGGTTGAGATCTAGGGTTAGTTATCAATTGCTAAGATAGGGTTTGGTGGTGGTGCCAAGGTTCCCCATGATGTTTAATTTATTCTTATATTAAACATAAAAGTCAAGGGCTCCTCATATTTTGGACAATATCATTTTCATGTGTTTTTTTTTTGTTTATGTTTTGCTTTACGTTCTAATCCATTGTGTATTCGATCCACTTTGTCTTGTTCTAGTATGTTATTGTTTATCTTTTAACTTGGTGGTTCTTTTGGTTTTTCGATGTTTAGTGTTTATGTGTGGTTCTCCTCTTAGCATTACTCCTTTTTGCATTTAAATGCTCTAACTTGTTGCCAAGTGTTTTTGTTTACTTTTTATGCATGGCGTTTGTACATATTTTCTTTTTGTAGTCGGTGGTCTTTGTTGTTCTTGGTGGGTCACACTCTTTGCTCTAGATGATTAAGAACCATTCTTAAAACTTCCTTGTTATTATAATTTAAAGGAATATTTTTTACTATTTTTTCTTTTGTTGATTTTTTTTTAATTTTTTTAATTTTTAATTTTTTTGGCTTTTGCTCACATTTCTCCTTTGTTTTTATGCATGTAGGTTGTAGTTAATTGAACACACCCCTTTTATAAATTGAAGCATCATTCATTTAACATGTAATTTTTGCACATTGAAAAAATGATTTGATTGTTGTATTGATATTATATGTGTAACTTCGATTTTACTTTGTTTGTGCTTACTATTAGTTGTTTTTCTTTTTGTAAGTACTCATGTCTATAAGCTAGTAGTGTAATTTTATTTATTGATTAGCACTTGGTAGATTTTTAAATCATTTGTTATTGCTTCATCAATGCACACATCTTGTTCCTTATTCTAACTCTTCTCAATCTAAAAAAGATAGTGAATTTCTAGTCTTGTTTTTCTTTGAATGTAACTTGCCAGTTTCTTATCAATAAACATAAAATTAATAAATAAATATATTACTTAGTAATAAAACATTACATATAAAAATATAATTTTTGGCTTTTCAATTTCAATTTATTGACAATTTTAAATTTTAACTTTTAAACCTATGTTTTATAAATGGTTTTGGATAAATGTGGTGCAATTAAGTGTAGATGAATGCACATGATTAATGAAATTGATATTTTGTAAATGAAAGTGACATGTTTTTGAAAAATGTGTTTGTAAACTATTTTTTAAATGTTTAATTTTTGAAAGTCTTGAAATATTTTTAAAACTACAAATTAATAAACAATTCGCTACTATAAAATGTGGGTGCAACTTGCTAATTCTCATTCACTAAATCATTGTATTCACTGCATCCCCATTAAGTCCCATTCATGACAACCAATGAGTTCACTCAAAATCCGATGAAATCACTTGACATACATGGACACCTTTTGTTGTAGTGCTTGATGAACATTTCTAACCAAGAATTACATTAACAAAGATCATGTTGGAATAATAGGAATAAAAATTCATTAAAATTATCATTTTTTCAAAAATGATAATAATGATGTTGATGTAATTTGTCCTTGAACAATGCATTGTGTGATATATATATATATATATATATATATATATATATATATATATATATTCAATGAAACATAAGCAAAAGTGTTATACCATATTTCAAAGTCAATGGAATAATTCAAAAAAACATTATTCTAATTTTTTGAAATATGAAAAAATAATAATAAAATGAATAATTATTGGAAACACAACCAACAAAAAAGAAGGTGAATGTGTTTACCATTGCAATTTCCAACTATTTTGATGTAATAGGTTCTTTAGAAGAAAAAAATTGTAGCAATGGGTTTTTCAATTTTATTAATTGTGAAAAGAAATTTGTTTTGCATTGTGCATAACGTTACCAAATTTATCAATTAAGGAAGGCATAACTTGTTTGTTTTGTTTCATTTGTCACATTAAAAATCTCCCAAACCATGGCACCCCTTACTGTGAACTTGGCACCATTGCAAAGGCCTTGATGAAGATGAGTGCAAGGAGGTAGTTAAGTAATGTTTAAAGCTGTATTGCAAGAGTTATTGAATATTGAACAATTTTGTCCCAAAAATTCAACAAAATCAAAACAAAATGTTTAAAGAAATTAGGCTAAATCCTTGGCATTACTAGAAAGTTCTTAAAGAATGGGATTCCTTGGAAATGATTTCAAATTTTCTAGACCTAAGGTGGGGGGAAATTTTGAATTTTGAATATATTCTATCACTATAAATTAATTAAAAATTTAAAGTAAAATTTTCACAACCAAGCTTTATCATTAGAGTCTTGTTCACATTTCACCTGATGCATAGGCCACACTAGTCTACTTGAAAAGATAAAGCAAATGTATGTTTGATTTTAAAAAATGTGTACATATTGCAACAAATTTTGATATTTGGATGTTCGAAGGAATTCATGATGTATTTGAACTTGTCATCAACTATGTAAACATGTTGATTGACAGGTTAAAACATGTACCTTGTGGGTTATTTGAAACAACAAAGACAAAAGGTGAAACATTGGGAAGAAATCTTAAAACTATTTAGAATAGTATGAGTTGAAAAAAAAGATTATTGTTTTTGTGAAAAATGAAGGTTCAAATCTACCAAACATGACCATAGTTTTAAAATCGATGTTTAATTGTGATATGTATTTAGAGTTCCACAAGAAACTTCCTAGGGTACATGTCTTTGAAATGCATTTCCAAAACTTGTTAGTAGCCAACTAATAAAAAGAAAATGAGAAAATGAATATGATATGTTTCTATTTCAATTAGATTTGGAAAAATGTGTAACTAGTTTTTAAATGTAAGGAAAGGTTTATTGTTATGCAACTATATCTAAGAAAGTGAATAAATGATTTTGATATGTTTTTATCAAATATGATCCATGAGATTTGAAGGTATGTGTAACTCGGTTAAGAAAATCAAAGATGGGTGAAGGCTTGTATTGATTTTGGCTTAACACTATGAAAATTGAACAAATTTGTGAAAACATGTTTAAAGCATATTTGTAATTTTTATTATTAATTTACCTTTGATAGTGGTGTTGTTCAACTTGTTTTTATCATTTTGAAAACTAAATTTTGATTTTTTTTTTTAACATATTTGTTCATAGGATGATCCTTTTTCAAGCTTAGCTTGGTAATTTCAAAATGTTATTGTTTTTTTGGCTTCAATTAGCAAATTGTAAATAGAATAATTGGATGTGTTTCCTCACCTCGCACTTGGGATGTTTGATAAATTTTTTGTTGAAACTCTTTCAACTCTTGTAGCGACTTGTGTTTTCAAGTATTAAAAAAGGCATTGGCTTCTAATTGATGTTTTTAACATAATAATCATAATAGTTTCAAATGTTCGGAGTGGTCAAGTATCTCATATGTTGGGAAAAAAAAGAAATTGAATTGTTGAAAATTTTAACAATTTTTTTAAAAACTTGTGCTATTGAAATGTTATTAATGATTTCACCCTTTGTAACATATTGCCTATAGTAATTCTAAAACATGAATTGTTGAAAATTGTATTCTTCAATATTTTGTCAAGAAACCTTTGTGAACCTACAAGAGAATCTCCCAATTGAAAATTGTTGACTTTTTAGAGATACCAAGTGGATGTGGAAGAATCAAATGTCTTTTACAACAATGAAAGAAACATGTCCCATAGGTTCACAAAATGAAACATAACATATACTCTCACTTATTAGTCTTCTTTCCAGTTAGATAGAAAAGATATGACCGTATAAAATTTGGCAGGATGCACATTTATTACAAAAAACTACCCCAATCATTTAGGGTTTGTTGCATTTCGATGTTTGTCCCATTTAACTTTATTGAATTGTTTGACATGGAAGTTGAATTAATGAATAACTTGAGGTGAATTTGAAAGGGAGAAAGTCCCAAATGTTCTAAACTAATTGCATTTAGTAATGTTTTATGGTACATGTTTTCTTGTTACTAATTGAAATTGTTATCCATGTGAAAATACTGATACAAATTTTCAAATTTATGATTTTATGTCATTGGTTAGCATCCCATGAGGGATTTAATATTAAATCTCGACATGTTTTAACAACATGTTTAAAAAGTTCAAAAATTAATTTTTAAAATGTCTCAAATTAAAATCAAAATTCAAATGAGGCAAAAAAAAATTCCACCATTTGGCAAGATTTTTCAGAAAGAATGGGAATATAGCGTCATGATATTTCCTTTTTAGTTTTTAGTTTTTTCATATGGGCAAAATTTCACACAAAAAAAAGATCTGTGGAACATTTTGGTAAAATGATTAACATATTTTTATTCAAATTCAAACTAAAAATGTAACTCTAATAAAAAAATTAGCTCCAAAATTCTCATAGACAAAATATTCAAAGAATAATTTCACAAATATCTACTTGTGAAAAATATTGAGATCTAAAGAACCACAAGGGTTTCAAAAATAAAAATGAATCATTTCATAATGAAGGTTTTTTGGATTTTAACTTTACTAAAGAATCAATCTTTTTTTTCATCTAAAAATGATATTCACCCAACATTGCTGATTACAAACATAGGCTATTATAGAACCCAAATCAAAACTTGAATTTTAGAGTTTATTTTTCGATTTCAACTGGGAAAATGTGAAAAAAATGGAAAACTAGTACAAAATGAAACCTTGGTTTTCTTTTGACATCAATCCAATATCATAACAAGGACAAGCGAACCAAGACCCAGTACCTTCACCTTTAAAGTGAGGCCTCTTAATGATCAAATTAAACCAAAAAAAGAAAAAAGATATGGACCCAAAGACCTTGATTCAGTTTAAGTTGGGGATATTCATAATACTTAGAAACAATTTAAATGAAATTTGGGACTTTTACTATGGTGCCAACGTGGGTGTGGTTCACCCAAGGCATTGTCTTCTAACCTAACCAAAACTAATCAGGTTCAATAATCAAATAATTTTAGAAGGAAGAATTGAATTTGGAACTACGAAGAGAATGTGTAGCAAAGCATCATGTAATGGACAATATCACTATTTTTTATATCCAAATTTAATGTTAAATATTTGCCCTTCCTTCATTGATAAACAATAAATATTGGACATTATACATTGAGGGAGCATTTGAATGCCACACATGGGCCAATCAATAACAATCAATGTGTTAGTGACACTTTGGCCAATGAACTAAAAATCATTTTCTTTTTAAAGATATTTTGATACCCATGAAAACATGATATATATATATATATATATAGAGAGAGAGAGAGAGAGAGAATTGGATCTAGAGGTTCTCAATAAACAAGAATTGGCAACATTGTATTGGACCTCTTATGGTTTAGATATGTTTTTGGTACCTAGTTGAATGTACACTATTGGGAAATAAACATTCTGCAACCTATTATTATTATTATTTCATAAGTTATAACAAAATTCCTAGGTGCAGTGAAGGTGATCAATTATCATCATGAATGGATTTAGGCAAATATGTTTAGGTTGAGGTTTTTGTCACTAACCCTAGTTGGGCAAATGTTGGATAATCATTTAGAATTTTTGTTCATAGTTGAGGCCTTGCAGTTCTTTTTTGAAAATCAGCAAACATCATTTATTGAAGAAAGTTAAAAGAACCCCATGGATGTCAAACCACTAAAGAACCAAGTGTGCCTATGAACCATCACCAAAATTGATGGTCTTTTACTTTGATTGCAAAGGATTTGTTGGATTTTGAGTTTCTTCAATTCTAGGGAGAAGAGAAGTAGCAGCTAACCTTCAAATTTTTTTTCATTATAATTATGTCTTGGATTTTAGGGGAGGTTGGTCACAGCTATCCCCCACCCTCCAATACTTTTGTAAACAAATGTTTGGCCAAATTTTTAACAATAGTAGTAGTAGATTTGTGTGCAAAATCAACTCTTGTTCTCTGATTTTTTTTCTATAACTAAAAAACACAAGAAACATAGAATCGTTTTTATATGATCAAGTCTATGCCCAGAAATAAGAGTAGATTAGACTTTTCTTTGGAAAAACCTGCTGATTTTGAAAGAAGTTCTGCTTTTGAGGAAACCACAGAGCACTAATTTTTAATAGAATCTGGGGAAATCTCTTTATGCCAGGAAAGGCACCCCCTAGGGCACCTTCTGCACCGAGTTCAGCTTCAGGTCTTGGCCTCTTGGCCTTGTCCTAAAAGCTTAGCTAGGATGATGGCACCTTCTCTAGTGTGTAAAAACCCCAAACTTGTTTGAGTTGGGGGAGGGGGGTTATCCAAAATAATGGGTGAGTGACAGATCATGGAAATGTACCCTTTAGAGCACCTCCAACTGTGCTGAGTATGTAACTCTGGATAGTAAATTTAAATGTCTAAGTTTAGCCCTTTTTTTTGGGCAACCCCACCAATCATTGTGATCGACCAATCAAAAATACTGAGCCGCAGTCAGGCGCAATTTATTACCTTAACCTAGAGTCAGTTTCCACATTTACAAAACGAATAATTATTTATTTTCAAAAAAAAAATCGTTTTTAAAATTTGAAATTATTTTTATTTCCATCATCTATTATAATATTGTGATATGAGTAGTGAAATTTATTCAGAGTGTAGTCTGTGATAATTACTATGATTTTCAACATGTCAACTTCATATTTTCACAAATTGTCATTTCGCTATTTTGAGGATTATTTAATGATGAAGCTGACCTTAGGGTAAGGTACACTCTTTTTGGGAGGTGCACAACTGTGTTGCGCCTTTCACCAGCCTTCGCAAGCTGCACGAATTTGGTGCAAGAAAAACAATTTCCTAAGCTAAACCGGCACATTTTGACTTTTTCGCAATAAATCTTACTGTCTGGAGTCATGTATTGAGCACCGTTGAAAGATGCTCTTAATGTTTCTCACAATCGTGTCATGTCATCACTTTCCCTCATCTTTTGTCACAATGCTGCTTGCCAGTAGCGGTGAATCAATGGCAGCTTGGGATGAACGGTTTTGTACAAATTGAAAACAATGAAGGGAAACAAAAGGAAAGGTGTAAAGTGTAAAGTGCTTGTTTGTGTGGTGGGAAGTTAGACTTGTTCCACTAATAATTTTCTCTTTTGTCCTTTGGGTATATATTGGTTTTATGTGGCGACAAGTTCTGGTTACACTTTGTCATTGCCTACATCATTTGGACTTGAATGTATGGTGGAAAGTTTTTATGCTTACTCCTCAAAAGTGGGAGGGATCTTCCCATCTGCCTTTGGTGAATCAACACCTTGTAGGTAGTGTAAAAACCAGTGATGGGTGGCTAACTGCTTTGGCAGGTTAGAATTGCTGATTTCGGTTCCAGTTCCTAATATCCAAACCGGAACTGATTCAAAGTGTTCAAACCTAACAATAACTGAAACCCAGGAACTGTGAGGTGCGGGAACCAACATAAGAACCTAACCTCGGTTCTAGGTTCGTTGGGAACCTACCTAAGAACCTAACCTAGGATTTTTTTAAAAAGCTGATAATCAAACCAGTTTTGGTCAGTTAAGGTTTAGGTTCAGAACTAAAACCAGAATTGACATTTCTCAAAAGTCTGATTTTGGTTCTAGTTTAGGGTTTAAGGATTTCGTGTTTTTATTGTGTCATTGTCTCCAAGCTTTCTGCACTTGTGCTTTCGGTTTCACTTTTGAGTTGCATAATTGTCTTCACAAAGCTTTCTGCCGCTTCACAATTTGTCTTCATCGTCATCACCTCGCGCTTTGGTTTTTATTCTTCATCTCTGTTGTAGGTTGCGATTACGCTTTGGTCTTCATTAAGTTAAGGAATCAAGGCCTCAGGGTTTTTGTTTTTGTTTCCATTTGTGTTGTTGTCTCCATCAAAATTTCTTCACACTTTGGTGTTCGTGCCAATTTGTAATTTGTCTCCATTGCAATGTGCTTTCGTCTTCATCTCCATCATGCTCAACTTGTGTTTGGGTGTTCATCTCCATATCCATCATGCTCAAGTGAGAATTTTCTAGTTTGTGTTTGGATTATGTTATTTGTGTTCAACGATTTCTGTTATGTTGTTTGTGCTTTTATGTTTGCATTTTGTTGTTTGCCTTTGTTTTTTGTTCATGTTTTGCAAGTTGTTTTGCATTTTGTTACTTTACAGTTGTTTTTTGCATTCTTCTTGCACTTTGTTGATGTGCTTTGTTGAAGTGTTCTATTTTTTGTGACCCACTCTTCCCATTTTGTGTTTTGTTGAAACATTTCTCACTTTGGTGTTTTCACTCTATTGAAGCACTTCTTCCTCTCTTGAAGCACTTCACACTTTGGTGTTTGTGCTTCATGTTTTGTGAAGTGTTATGCTACAATATTTTTCACTTTAGAGGTTGTGCTTCATGTTCTATTGTTTGTGTTCCATCACCTTGTGCTTTGCAGTGCATTTTTATCTTCAAATGCTTTGTTACATTTGGGTATGTGTTCTTACCTTTGTTTTCATTTGCATGTCTTCATTTGTTCATTTTCTTGATGGTTTTTGTTTTCTTGTTATGTTTGTAAGAAATGGAGGATTTGCAGAATGAAACAATCCCCCAAGTTCATGCCTTGGTTGACCTTACTGTTGAACAACAGTCTAGTGGCATCCTAAATGACTTGAATGACCTGAATGACCTGAATGATTCAAATTTTTGTGGTTTTGCCTCTACATCAACTTTTGTTGGTTATGTTGGCAATCTTAGTACTATTGTAGATGCAAACTTTTTTACCATAATTATAACAAATAAAACATTATGATCATTGTTTGCAAAGCAAAGAGACTTCTAGAAGCCAAAGAGTCGCAATGCCACAACATGGGCATTTTATGCAATAAACAATGTTTTAGTCATTTTTTCAGAGGTAAATTCAAGCCATCCTAAACTTGAGCAATTGACATGTATTTTGTGTTACCCTACTGTTGTTGCACATGTAGGATTTAGAAAAGGTGGCATCACCAGCTACAAGTCTGCCAATTGAATTTCAACACTTTGAAAACATTTGGAAACAAGTCACCAAAAAGTCTAGACTAAATGGATTGAATGAAATAAGGTTGTTGGGTTGGGAAATAGAAGATCAAGCAAAAAGGTTTGGCCCCACCCCATCCAACATTGCATCTTTCTTTGGAAATACAATGTTTGATAGTAAGAATGATCCCCATCAAATTCAATTTGAAGAGGATTTGTTCCTATTTATTACTAAGGAAGTAGAATCGTCATGTTTCTTTTCCATCAAAATGTTAATTAATGAATGACATAGTGGCGAGGTTAATTGAGAAGACCAAAAAGAAATTCATTTCTAAAGCTCTTAAAACTTACGGATGTCAAGAGGAAGAGTGGACACTTTTGTTTTGGTTGTTCATTTTTTGTACCATAATTGGGAGCCTGGTCATGTAATAATTGGTTTGTTTGAGATTATAGAAACCTTTGGGGTTGCCATGGCCATACAAGTGAATGAAGTGTTAACAACATATGGATTGAATGTTAATATTTTGACATATGTAAAAGATGAAGGTAGTAATCTAAGTACTATGATTAGTGTCCTAACTTTTGTTGTTATTGCGAGCTATTAGGGTTGACAACACCATTTGTAGGGAGCTCTTGGGGGCAAGCAATGTCTAAATGCTACTAATATGCAACAGATGACACTAAAATGTCTATTGGACTAACATCGATCTTCATCAAACAATGTCAATCTATTTTGCAAAAAACCATCACTTGGACCAAAAAAAGTGGAAAAGGGCGTCAAAAGTGGCAAAAAACTTGTTTGGATATGGACATACATTCACACAAATTAAAAATTCTGGTGAAGACGAGATTTTTTTCAAAAGTGATTTTATTCCAAGAGACACTAAAATTCAAAAACATAATTGCATGTTATTATGGATGATAATAATTTATGGCTTTATAAGGGCATGAGTCAAATCTTCAAGTTTGGTTTGTAACCAAAACTATTTATGATACATTAGGGCCTGTTGTTAACCAAAGTTGAGGCTATTGGTTATTATATAATGCACTTGTTGTTGTAATTTCTTTAATCATCAATATGCGAGTATAATGTTTGGTACCTGATTATTTGGAAACTCAGGATTTTGATGCAAAACTTCAAGTTTTGTGACAACATATGCAAAAGCAAGTGGTAATTGTTCTTCAACCCTTCCTTTCAGTTTTGTTATCCTTTCAAGAATGCAATGTTCATAAAATGTTGAATATGATGTTAGACCCATGTTTCAAAGGCTTAGGGTTGGTCATATAGTATGTTGGGAAGAAGAAAGCTGCTCTAATTGCATGTGAGTATGACAAATATATTTTATTTCCTTTATCAGTTCATGCTTATAAGTTTTGAACTTGTTTATTGCAAGTGAAATTATTATTGCTTCCACCCTGATTTTGAAGTGAACAATTTTAGAACTAGGTCATTGTATGACCTAATGGAAACTAATGAAGAAGTGGTTTTATCAATGGTCAAGGAACAACTAAGCCATTATAAAATCAGGAAGGTAAGTGATGAAGACTGCAAAAGCCTACTTGCATGGTGGAAAGCTCATGAATCACAATTTTCTTATGTTTCTTTTTTGACATGACAAATTCTAGGGATGTTGGGTCACAAATTGAGGTTAAAAGGGTATTTTACATTGTCGATATATGCACAAACATGCAACGGTCCAAATTGGGCATAGAAAATCTAGAAATGTTGGTGAGCATTTATAAAAATTGGCTAGATAATGTCCGTGCAAGTACAATGTCCATGGAAGACTTCATGGAAATGGAAGGAATGTTGATGGAATAAAATGAAAATGATATGGGTAAGATTGGGTTTCTGGAAGTGGATGGCAACATTTTTAAACTTTAGGTTTTTTTTCTGTTGTTTGTAGGTATGATGACGAGGTGGCAGCTTCTTATTAACTGATGGATGAAAGGTCTTCACATTTTTTTGTTTTTTTGTTGCATTGTCCACTAACCTAAGGTGGGCATCTAGAAATGATGAAATAATGGAGGTATGGAGAGTTGTCACATTAGTGCTGAATGTAGTTTAAAAATTAGTTAAGATTTGTAGGTTTTGAATTTTGGGCCTAATAAGGGGATGGTGGTAGATTAGAAGGCATGGAAATAAGCTTCTATGGTGTTTTGGAATTCTTTAAAAAAGTTTGTGGGGTTCTTGGAAAGTCTGTGGTATTTGGGAAAGCTAGTGATGTATAACACAAGGAGTGTGATAATTTTTTCTGCCATGAAGGAACTGTCTGCTCCATATGGCCCACCATTTTTACCCTTGAAGGGTTGTGGGTTGAATTCCAGGTTGTAAGAAAAAATAAGTGATGAAGGAGGAATTTTTTGCTTTCAACCAATTGAAGAACTATTGCATATATAATGTAGATGACCCTAAACCTTGTAAATTAAAGTTTCTAATTTCTAGGATTATAAATTTAAACCACCATCAAAGTTTCTAGTTTCTAGGATTATAAACTTGTATTACCATCAAAATTGCTAGTTTTTAGGATTGTAAACTTGGACCACCATCAGAGTTGCTGGTTTCTAGGATTGTAAACTTGGACCTTGGACCTTTTGGTTACAAAAATAGTAGTCATATTTGTAAGTAGAAAGGTTGTTAGGGGCGTTTCATGGGTTGTTCTTGCTTACTCTTTTATAAATTGACCCCCATTTTTTTGTATTGTGTTACGAGGTGAGCAATTCTTCCTTGATGACAATTATATTACTTTGGATGCTAATTATGTTTATAGATTGTTGCATTGGAATGATACCTTTGACTAAAACATTGGTTTTTAAAAATGTAACTTACTTATACCCATTTAATCATAATCTTGCAATAAAAATTCACATTGAGAGCTTGATTCCAAGCTAATTAAATTGGTTTACCATAAAATTGGACACTAAAGTCAAGTTGGACCCTAATCCCATATTAACCAAAATTTATCCCAACCTAATTGTTAATTGATCTACCTAAACATAACCGAAAACTAGGATAAACATTAAAATGAATAAAAATTAGATATGGAACCATCAAATATTTAAAAACCTATAATTAACCAGATGACTTTTTTGACAATTTGAATTGGAGGTGTTTTAAATTAGGTCAAGTTTTCTAAGTAATAATACAACCTTAATAAATAAATATTTAAGCTTGGCCCTTACATTTAAGGCAACTTATTGCATTTGATTGGTTGTACACATGATTTTATTTTATTTTCAAATTTTTGAAGTAAGTGGATTAGTGATCATCTACAAAAGGAATTAGCCAAATTTGGCTACAAGTTAAAGAGTGAAGTAGAAAAAATAAGAAACTTCCTACATTTTCACGAATTGTTGTAAGCTATTGTTTAAATATGAAAAATTCAAAAAACTAAATCCTCAAGTCATGGCAATTTCTAGTGTATTTTTTATGTAACTATTTGAACAAACTAATACTACCAAATGTTTTTGATAGTTGCATGTAACGAAGATTCAACTAGACCTAGTTTTAAATTGAACCAACTTAAATTTTTTATGCAAATGACCATAATTGAAAGTTTTTAAAATTCTAAAAATCAATTTCAAGATTAAATCAAAAGTTTCATCAAAAACAAAAAAAAGGTTAAAACTAGGATCAAAACTTGCTTTTGAAATCAAAGAACCATACAACAATGGCAAAAACAAATGTTGGGCAATTCTTAAATTTTATGAAGAACCTCCAATTTTAGTTCTACAAAATTAATTATAGAAATTTCAATTTCAATTTGAAAAAATGGAACTTGGAATTTGGTTTTGGGTTTAGTTTTTTTTTCAAAAAAAAATCCTGATTTGCGTTTGTTCCAATTTTAGAAATCAAACCTAATTTTAATTTGGTTTCAAGTAACCTTGACAAAAATCCATGTTTAATTATCAATTAACCTTAAATTAGCCCCCCATTATACATATTTTAAAAAAATTCCATATCAAGTTCCTATTTTTAAATATTGAACCCCCAAATTCCAGTTTGATTCTAATTCTTTAAAAAATACCAATTTTGATTCCAAACCAATGCCAATTCAATTTTTGCTGATTAAAATTGCATTGAATAAATATAATTTACCAAACTAAGTACTTACCCAACATTGGTAAAAACCCCAAATTTCTTGGGTGAAACCCTAACTAACTCCTAATGAAGGCATAAAAGAAAAACAAAGAGAAAATAACCGAGTCTGAACCAAAATAATAAAACCCAAAGTGGGTCATAAAGGGGCAAAGGAATAAATTATGTTCTAAAACCCCCATCAGTTGCAAGAAGCATATAAAAAAATAGGAAGGGAAACTTGAAAGAATAATAAACCTATAATAACCTTACCTGCAATGAGGATGTGTTTCAAAATAAAAACAACTTGCATTCTTTGCAAAGTTACCAATACCATTTGCTTATAAAAGGCCCATAGAATTGCCAAAAAAAGTCACTATTTCCTTTTGTTGCGCAAACCATATTAACACGTTGATGAATAAAATTGTTTGCATATTGGTGAAGGCAACTAAAAACCTTTGTGGCAAGGGAAGAAACACATTCGCCAAGTGTCAATCATGGTAAAGTCCTTCTTTTGCTTGAGCTACCACCATTGCAAGTTGAAATATAATATGAAACCAATCCACTTAGGTGGGATCAACAATGACCATGTTGGCCAAGGTTTGAATGTCATTCATTAATAACATGATGTTAATTCATTGGCAAAAAGACTAAATAGAAGGTGGTGGAAGGACATGAATTTGCTCATGCAAAATATAAAACACTGAGTTTTTCATGATGGAGGTAAAGGCATCTTGAATGGCATCATGGGATGTAGCTATTCTTCACCATGGGAACAACAAATAAAGTGGGTCCTTGTTGGATCTAAGGGTTGGCCACAAATGTAATGTGTCAACTTGAGAATTAAAGGATGAAGGTTTGAAGGTTTAGGCCCAACTTGGGGTGCAATATAAAGAGAACATGTTGGAGGCAAAATGAAAAATTGGAATGGCTGAATGAACAAAAAGCCATGCACCCACCCTTGGGCCTACATAGGATTTCAAGTGTGCGTAATGTGAATTAGAAGCCATGTCAAAGATGATGTTAAAGAAATAATGGTTGTGGGTGAATACAAGTTATAATGGTTCATTTTAGGCACATGTTGAACTTCCAAGATTCTTTAACATGTTTTTATATATTATCCATATGGATATGATTCTAAAATTTTGTTGATGTAATCTTTGATTAGTACAATTTTATTCACTTATAAAACCTCTTAAAACTATGTGAAATTCTAATTATTCATAATTGCATAAATACCATTTGGTTAAGGTTTCACACAAAAAAATTTCACACATAACTATATCATTTCATTTTTCAACCCATTTTTAGTCCCTATAAATAATTTGGAGTGAAATTCAATATGAATTCTTGAATTTTTTAACAATCCAACCAATTGACCCATCCATTTTTCTAATTTCAGAAGTTCATTATTGATAATGAATGCATTATTTTCAAAAAATAATTGTACAAATGTTTTCATAATCAAGTTGTTAATCTCAAATGGTTCATCATTTAATGTATTTAAGGTTAAATTTTTCGCCATAATTATTTAAACACAAAATACTTTATAAAAATTGCCACTATGACACCAAAAGTGAGCCATTATAGTTTGCATTCACCTTTGTATAATTTGTTTAAAATGTTCTCCTAGAGTTGATTTGATCCCCTTTTTTGTAAACTGCATGAAAGGAATATCACAATTCACCACATTTAAGGGAAGGAACTTTTGTGCCATCTTCAAATGGGTTTGGAAGGGGAGTAGACCAAAATTGTTAATGCCTATTGCCTCCCATAAAAACAAGTGATGATCCAAGAAGAATCTAACAACAATGATAAATGCAATGAATGTTAAGCTCCTTGAATAAATTGTCAACACAATGAACTTTATGGAAATGAGGCTAATTCCCCTTTGAAAAATGGGGAGAGCAACATGTCAACACACTAAAGGGGCATGTGAGTAATCCAAAGAACTTAGGCCCAATAGTCTCCCAAAAACCTACATGAAGGTTGTGTCAAAGGTGGTGAATTGGTGTAGAAAGATTTGTGAGGGGGGAAAGGACAAAACAAATAAAAAGGTATTTGGGCAAAACATCAAAAAAGGATCCCAAAAGATATTTGGACATCCTTTAACTTCGGAAGTGCATTTTCATGGCAAACATCCTCATCGAACACATCTTGCGGGAAGGAAAAAAAGAAATCCAAATGGAATGCCCAAAACCTTAATATCATCCAAAGGGCAATAAAAATTGGTAGGGATATAGAAGTCAAGACACAAACTAAAAGGTGACCAAGCCAAATATTTATAGGGCTAGATTAGAAACACCACAAAAGCCAACTGCAAAACAAAATGGTCAAAAAAAATAGGAACAATAAAGACAGGCCAATGTTATTAGTAAGGGAAGGGAAAATACAAAA
>Ga0116231_10004170_pt1 | contig 29427 bp, 20 predicted proteins | sample S1TSphgellanicum_2_FD_89695 | JGI IMG/M metagenome (GOLD analysis project Ga0116231, IMG submission 89695) | Host-associated microbial communities from peat moss isolated from Minnesota, USA - S1T2_Fd - Sphagnum magellanicum MG | ecosystem: Host-associated > Plants > Peat moss > Unclassified...
AAAACAAAGTCTTGACTCTCTCTCTCTCTCTCTCTTTCAATTTACTACCACCACCACCACTACTAGTAGCACTAGTACTATTCCTACTCTGCTATTCAATGTGCATGGCTGTTTGTTTTGCTTGCCAGACAATCAGAAAAAAAGCTTCTAGACTTAGTCAAGGACTTGTTTTTCAAAGTTGGAACAATAATGAAGAAGAAGAAGAAGAAGTAGTAGTAGTAGTAGTAGTAATAGAAGAAGAAGAAGAGATGATGGGTTGTGTCCTTGAACTGAATTTTGTAATCACTTTTCTTTTGTTGACAATTTTGTTGATCTATTTGGCTGGCTGGCTGGCTGGCTGGCAGGGTGGGTGGGTAGGATGATATGATATGATATATATATGCGGGTTTTTGTGTCTTGAAATCTTGCGCGTTGTTGTTGTTGTTGTTGGCAGTCTACTGCATTCAACCATGTAAGTATAGTAATAACTTAACCCAATCTCTCTCTCTCTCTCTCTCTCTCTCTCTTGATCGAGAGAAGATGAGGAAGAAGATGAGGTTTAGAACTGAGTTTTCTGTCTCTTTTTCTGTTTTTTTTTTTGGTTATTTTTGAGTGAGTGATTGAGGGAGGTTTGTGTTCTAGCATCTATCTATCTATCTATGTGGGTCTATTTCTCCCTCATCCAACAAAGCTTACTAATGATAGAATCATACATTAAACTAACATGTGGAAGTTGCCTCTTTTTTTCACACACACACACACACACACACATATATATATATATGTTTGTGTTTAATTAGCATGTGGAAATTAGGTTTTCCCTAGAGATCTTATGTTATGACTTAAATTGAGAAATTATGTGTTTGTGGTAGATTACAGCTTTTTGGTCTGTCCTAGGTCTTCTTTGTTATTGTTGATTTTGTCATTTTGTTGTTTTGAGTCCCCTTTGCATGGGGTCATGGGGTCTTGACCTGATTTTTTGATTTTTTTTGTTGATTGTTTGCTTTTGTTTTCTCTTTGAGTTGTGTCTACTTGTATCCTCATTTGCCTTGTACTTTTGTTGGATGGGTTCTCATCCTTGATTTTTATTATTTATAGAGTTTTTCTTCTTTTGTGTGTGTGTGTGTGTGCAAACACTTTGGGGGTGATAACTTTTATTGCTTATCATGTGGAGAGAGGAATTTGGTTGGACTGCCGTTGCAAGGCAAATGAATGCTTTCAGTTCTATCGTGCTAGTAGTGGTAAGAGTAGTAAAGAAGGTTTTGCCTTCTAAATATCAATGATTTCCACTAGAAATGCCCAAGAGGCTTTTTTACTGAAAAATCTGCAAAGATTTCAGCATGCTATGAAAATGTTTGCCAAGAGGCTTTTTACTTTAAAAATTGCAAAAGATTTCAACATGGTATGAAAATGCCTACAGTACTTTTATGGCAAAATTTGCAAAGATTTCAGCATGCTATGAAAATGTTGCCAAGAGGCCTTTTACTTTTAAAATTGCAAAAGATTTCAACATGGTATGAAAATGCCTAGAGCCTTTTTACAACAAAATTTGCAAAGATTTCAGCATGCTATGAAAATGTTGCCAAGAGATCTTTTACTTTTAAAATTGCAAAAGATTTCAACATGGTATGAAAATGCCTAGAGCCTTTTTACGGCAAAATTTGCACAGATTTCAACATGATAATTTTCCATCAAAACTAGCCACCAATGATGCATAAAAAATCTTTTAATCATTGTAATTGGCATTCGATCTTTTGGCAAGTTAATATATCACATAGGTTAGTTTATTTGGTCGTTATAACTTGGGTCAATGATGGTCGGTGGTTACTTCCATTTATGCATGTTACGTTGGATTTAACATGTTTTGATATATGAAGCAAGGAAGGTTATTAGGGTTGCTATGTTTTTTTAGGATCTAATGGATTCTAAGTCACTTCACAAAACATGAGGGTGTGCGGCGTCATCTTGGCCTCATCTATAGCACTTGGTTGTATAGGCACTAAGGCACGTGTTAGGGTTTCTAGATTCTCGATAAATGATCAACATATTCCGAGAGTAAGGTTGTGCTAGTACGTGTTGAATCTTGATCCATCAGGTTGAATAATCAAAGGCACCGGCATTTTAGGGCAAGGTTGAGTGACCTTAACAAGTGTTCAATCAAGGAAATTTACAAGGAGAAAATTACAAGGCAATAAAATAGCATTAGATGGTTTTTGGGTCAATTATGCTAGAATTTCATACTAACATTTTATATGTTGGTGTTAAATCACTGTTTGTGATGGAAAACACACACACACACACACACACACACACACACACACACATTTGACCGTATTTTGAGCTTCACCCAAGGCCAAGGAAGATACATTTATGAGGTGCAACCATGGTAAAAATAACTATAGTATCACAATTGACACTCAATAGTGCATCTTTCCCAAAAAACCACAAATTGAATTGTATTGGTGCATTGGAACCATTTTTTTCAACAAACAATTTTTATCAATTGAAATTTACTTTGGTGGATGAATATTGGCTTGGCATTTTGAAAAATGGTTTAAAAAAAATAGGGCCAAAAGAGCTAAGTATCATCTAAAAGAGTCATGTAAAAGAGCTACTAAGTATCACATTGGGATGTCCCGAGAAGTCATATATATAACGAGGGAGGGTTTCAAATTCCAACCCGGTGTTTGGGTGTGAGTGAGGGGGGTGTGGTGGGGCTTGCCTATCCCTTGACACTACGGTATCAAATTTTCCATTGACATGCTCAAATAGTTTGTGAGCTCAAAGACTTTGCGAAAGTCAAGATGGTGTTACAAAAAAAAAAGAATTGTTTTGCTTTCCGTAGAGCCTAATTTAGGGGAGACAAGGGGATGGACAATGGAATTGGATCTACTTGGTAGGGCATACCCCGCATGGAAATAGTGGGCTTGGCACCAAAACACAAGTATTTTGGCATGTAGGCAAAAGGGGCTTTCGTTGCATCTATTTCCGGAATTTTAGACCCAACCCAAAAAAAAAAACGAAGAAAAAAAAAAGCTAACATTTGGACAAAATTGGCACCACAAAGCACATTCCAAGAAAGTTGTGAAGCTTACACTTTAAAAACTCGTTTGTTTGTTTGTTGGGTGTGTGCCTCTTCTTCATCGTGCCACAACGCTTCGTGTATGGGCCTTGTATATGTAAGTCCAATGATCCCATTGCAACGAAGAGAAGAAGCTACATAGGGAGAAAACAAAACAAAGAAGGGTTAAGAAAATCCTCTAAAAAGAAACCAAAATCCTTCAAGTTATTATAACTCTATTATAACTAATCTCAAATTTCCAACACAAGCCAAAATATCATCTTTCAAAAATCCTCATATAAAAATAAATAGACCTATTATTATTACCTAGGGGCCAAAATCCCTTATGCTACTATACTCTATAATGAATCTAAACACAATAATATATCCTTGCCTACCAAGGCAAGGCCAATAAATTAAGATCCACAAGGTGCACAATAATACTTTAAGAATACGTTCTGTTATGTTTGTTTAGAGGCCTAATAGTTTCTAGAACTCATCTGCGGCAAAATGAGCAAAATGAGCAAACAATAAACTACCCATTTTAAGTATATATGAGACTGCGTATAAACTCATCACAAAACACGAATTCAAATCATATAAACTCATCACGAAACACAAATTCAAATCATATAAACTCATCACGAAACACAAATTCAAATCATATAAACTCGTCATGAAACACAAATTCAAGTCATATAAACTCATCACAAAACACGAATCCAAATCATAGAAACACATCACAAAACACAAATTCAAATCATAATTGTGGCCTGTATCTGTTTCCTTTGCTGCCAAAACACATCTTACATCTTATGCTTTGTATTCACTTGTAGTTGTAAAGTCAAAAATGGATGGCACATTAAAGTCATTCATAAAGTAACGGAAACCCACCACCAGAAACCCCAGGTTGGTCAAGTCTGGGGTCAAAATTTGTAATGTGGGATGAAAGTGAAACAAAGGACCTCAACCGCATAGCAAACTTGCGTTTGCACCAAAACTCATGGTATGTTTTTGACACAGAGCTATTTCCAAGTTTGTTTATGGCTTCTCTCTCTTTTGAATGCGCCTAGCTCCTCTTCTTTGCAAGGTTTGGGTTTCAATGTGAATGTTGGTTCAGAGTAGGTATCTGAAGTTACCCCATGCCATGAGCAAAAGAAGTTAATCCAAGCCTCCAGGAGCATCCAAGGAGCTGTTGAGAAAACAAAACAGCTGTGGGAATCACCAATAATCTTATGAGAACCCAAAAAATACAAACCCCCCTCTTCAAAACTGCGAAATAGAATATCTTGCACAACAAAAATCCCCTCTTCAAAACCCATCTGGGATACAAAGTTATGCAACAAAAGCCCAAGATGGATTTTAAAGATGGGTTTTTTGTTGCACACGATTTTGTATTTGGCAACAAAAATCCACCTTCAAAACCCACCTGGGATACAAAATCATTACACAAAAAACCCAAGATGGATTTTGAAGATGGGTTTTTGTTTGTTGCACATGATTTTGCATTTGGCAACAAAAAGCCCAGCTTCAAAAACCCATCTGGGATACAAAATTATGGATTTTGAAGTACAGGTTTTTGTTGCACACAATTTTGTATTTGACACTTTTGAAGATGGGTTTTTGTTGTTCTTGTAGGATTAATGGTGATATTCCAACTCTACACCTTCATGCATTCTCTCAAAATGTGCAAGAGCTTCTATTCCATTGCCATGGAGGGCATATGATCCTCAAAGCATCATGTTCCAAGAGACCAAATCTCTAGTGAGGCCATCTTGTGGAACACTCTTCAAGCATCCTTGATGGAGCCTCCCACATTTGACATACATGTTCTCAAGAAAGTCTATTACTCCACAAAGTTATCAGAGTCACAACCACTCTTGACGATTATCTGCTCACAGATTTGCTTCGCCTCTTCAATTGCCACAACACTCACATACACATTCATGTTCATGTGAACCACAAGGAGACTTGTAAAATTAGGACATGCATTGAGAGAAATGGAACAAAAGCATACCTGTGTGGAATTGTGCATGCTGTCTTGTTGAAATTGATTGTTGGAAAATGCTCAATTCAGTCTTCTCACATTGCCCCCAGCCTTGACATGTCTTGCAAGTCTTCTTCTGTTCTGGGTGAGATTGATGTGAAGTCCCGAGGTCCCAGTACAGCAGCCATCTCTGCTGCTTCGGTCAAGGGGCTGTTCTCATCAGGTTGTCAAGCCAAAGTACCTCCTGTGTCTCTCCTTGTGCTTGAAATCTCTGTATAACTTGCATTTCTGGCTGTTTGCATTTCTGTTACAGCCAGAAATCCAAATGGGTCTGATCAGCTGCATGAATTCCTCACCAGTTTCTTCAACAGATTTCTGGATCTGACCAGCTGCTGTGTGCATTCTTCACCAGTTTTCTCTGGAGACTAGGCAAATCATAGCAACCAAAGAAGCTATACCAACTTTTCTCCTTGAAACAATTCATGGATTACTGTGTATTTGGATCAAAGTTGCAATTTCCAAAAGCTCCAGCAAGTGCAGCAATGGTCATCATCTCTCTCCCCTGCCTTGCTCAATCATTCTTCTTGTTCATAAAAATATTGGCAACTGCACATGATTGCACATCACCTGCACATAATGAAGTGGAGACAAAACATTTGCTTTGATTTCTGAGTTCAGTTTTGCACCACCACCACCACCACCACCACACCATGTGTGCTTTGCTGAAATCATCATCATCATGCTGCTTTTCTCAACACTACTGTGGAAAATCACATTTGGAAACTCTGACAAAACAACACAGTATTGTTGCAACAAAACTGTCTGAGAAGCTTTGCTGACCATATCCACAAACAAACACTACAATTCCTTGAGAATTGCCTGCTCCTGCTGCTGCGGATTGGAGACGATGATCTTCGATGGCAAGAGATTAAGGTCCTGCGACGGAGACGTGAAGCTGTCAGATGCAGGTGATCTTTCCGATTGAAACAACAGACAATTTCCTTCAATCGTGCTCTTCTTCACGGGGAGATTGTAAGAGCGCATGATGTACAAGAACATCTCCGAGAGCTTGTTCTAATGCTTCGACTACTACTCTCTCTTTCTCTCTTGCTAGAGACGAGAGATATCACGACGATCTTACAAGTCCAAGAATCAACAGGAAGCAGTCTGGTAGACAGAAGAAAGAGTGTTCCAGAGAAGAGAAAAACGGAAAGAAAGAGGAAGTTTGAAAACTCACGCGCGCAAGATGAGTTCCAAGATGTGCGACTCGAGGGCGAGTGTTTTTGTCGCATTGCCATGACGACGAAGGAAGGAAGGAAGGAAGGAGGAACAAGATGCAGCCGATTTGCAGAGCTTCTCGCAAACAAACACAGCTGCTGCAGCCGACTGGCTCGAGTCACAGATCGCGCACTTGCCTGACCAATGGTGAGTTTCTGTCTGTCGCATTGCTATGACGACGAAGAACAGAGGAAAACCAAATTGCAATCGTTGGAAATACAGGAAACAGGAAGTTGATGAAAGAAACAAATCACAGAATCAGCAGGCATGCCAGAAGAAGTACACCAGCCAGAAGAGTGAAAACGTTTCTGTGTCGAAGAAAACATCATCTGATGTGTGTGTGTATGTGAGAGAGAGAGAGAGAGAGAGAGAGAGAGAGAGGGAGGCTGCAAGAATTGATTGAAGTCGGTACTCCTCAGGAGAAGGTGCTTGCTGCATGCATCAATTCTGTTGTAGTAGTAGTAGTAGTAGCAACAACAATAGAAGATGATGATCATGGATCGAAGATACCGACTGACTGACAGTGGTATATGGATTTGCATATGGCTTCTTGTTGTGATCACAGATCTCTGTTGCTGTACAAGTGCGGCAGTCAAGGTTTTGATGATCCTGCATATGCTTGTTGTTGTGATCACAGATATCTGTTGTATAAGTGGGACAGCAGTAGTCAAGGGTTTGATGATGATCCTGCATACATAGGTATGCTTGTTGTTGTGATCACAGATCTGTTGTTGTTGTACAAGTGCAGTGGCAGTCATCAAGGTTTGACTGACTTGGTGTGTCTGCTTGTGTCTCTGTGTGTTTGCGTATTTGTACTCTGCCAACAACTCCGTCTGCTATCATGCCACTTCAACCAAGGGGAACACAAATTGGTACTCCTCACGAATGCGGCAGTTGATTATATTTTACCACTGGCAAAAACACATGAAATGACACTGAAGAAAATGAAATCTGCTGCAACAGAATGAGAGCAAAAAAACGACACCCAACTTTTTCATCTTGCTTGGAGATTGTGACTTTGGCAATTGGAGATTTGTGAGAACCCAATCAGCTTGCTTGGCTATTTTCAACCATCTCCAACTTTCATGGAGCATTGAAGCAGTAGAAGAAGAAGAAGAATTCTCCACTGGATACCTATTTGTGAATCTTGACATTTTGATGTGGTGTGGAGAACAACAGAAACAGATGATGATGATGCTGCATGACATTCATAAGGCTGATGTTTGACTACGTTGAGCACTCTTGGAGAAAGAGAGTCTCAGACATGCGGCTGACACAATCTGTCCTGTGCTCGGTGCATCAAGGTGATGTCACACAGACACAGAGCTTCTTCTCTACCCATTCATACATATAAAACCTTTCCTTATGTCATGGCTTTCTTGCATCTTTTCTATGGTTCTTCTGTTAGAGGGTGTATCACATTGGCAAATTCTTAGTGCATTTCTCTGAAGTTTTAGATCTTCCTGCTCATGCACTGCAGCAAGAAAATTCTTTACCCACCTTTGTCACCACCTTGCAAGTGGATAAGACATCAAGGAGGGACACACTAGTGACAATGAAGCATGCAATTGTGTTGTTGTTGGCATTGTTGATGGTGCTAATAATAAGTTGCTCAGAAGTTCCGGTTTCTTACAAACTGGATCCATCCTACTATTCCAGCAGCTGTGCTGATGTGCTTCCAGTAGTGAAGAATGTGGTAGCACATTTGATGCAACAAGAGGCGTGAAGGGGGGGGCTCAACTGTTGCACTTGCATTTCCATGACTGTTTTGTCAATGTATGATTCACATGATCCCATGACTTTCTCAAGTTCACATTTGGTACCATAAGTTGTGTGTATGTGTGTTCGGAAGATGTTGAACGTGTTCTTGTTGTTCACAGATTACTTGCTTTCAAGCACAATTACATGATCAGAATGGTAAAGGACAACTGGATTCATATCTGGAGACTTCCTGCCTTCACAAACTCCAGCACCTGTCTCCAGCTCAGAATGGTGACAGCAACCAGACCACGAACCTTGATCTTTGTACACCAACTTCTTTTGACAGCCAGTACTACAAGAATCTGCAGGCTCACAATGGGCTCTTGTTTCCAAATGAGGTGTTTACCACACCTGGTGATAGCCGCTCCCTCATTAACTTGTATGCAAATAGCCAGGAGGCATTCTTCAATTACTCTACTACATCAATGTTGAAGATGGGAAGAACCAAAGTTCTTACTGGCAATGAGGGACAAGTGCACACCAACTGTAGGATTGTGAATGTTGAACACTAAAGGAAAAACGGAGTTGTCAAACTGGACAAGATGCCCATACAAAGTAATGTGCTGATAGCTGAGACATTGGATGTTGACTTGAGAGTTCAGACGATCAGAGTTGTAATTCTCAACAGATTTCAGATCCAAACACTCGACTCTTACTCTATTCTCAGATTGCCACAATAACAAAATGGGTTCTTTTGTTATTGTTGAAAGGGCTATAAAAAAGGAGTTTGCTCCATGAGAGTCATGCTATGAATGTTTGTTGCCTAGGGCAGAATACACCATATTGTGAAATTGAAAACAAAGATTAAAAAACAAGATACCAAACTAGTTGCATTGTCAGTGATTACTTGCCATTACTCCCAAAACTGACTTCAGCAGCTCCTGACAGAGGGATAAGTGTATAATAGTTAGCTCAAAACTTTAGGCAAACCAATTATACAAAAACTTGCATCTTGCATGTCTGTACTCAGTGTCTATTGCATTTCTGGAAATGCATCTGGAAAACTCAGTCATGATGTCAGCTAGCACCCACAAGGAGTAGCTTCAAAGATCGAAGTCCATAGCATCCTCATTCAAGCTTCTACAAGCTTGTGAAGGTAAGCATCATTTCATTTTTAGTGTGCCCCTGTACAAGTGAGCATCTAATCAAGGCATAGAGATTAGGTGCAAATAGATGGTAGAGTCCATTGACTAAAATGCATGCAAGTATCAGTTATATTGCCATGAACCTTAACAAGTAAATACACCAACATTGTTGATCTCCACAGGAAATTCCTCTCAGCGAGCTTCAAACTGCACAACTGCAAAAAACCCATGCACACACCACCCCATGCAATGTCAGACAACAGGAAGGAAGGAACTGTACAAAATGGGACAATTCCAAGAGGAACAAAAGAGAGTTCACAATCAGTGAAAGATGTAAAACTCAGGAAAAGAAATTTTAAGGTGTAAAAGGGTTTGAACATCTTACTGCGTCGGGTTCTCTTCTTGTAAAGAATCCGGTAACCACACTCACGGCATTGTATGACATCACCCGGTTTTAAAGTGTTATCTGCCCCACAGTCTTGACAATCAAACAAACAACCCAAAAAATCAGCTCATTTATAAGTGCTCTCTCAACCCACCATTCAAGTGGACTTCCGAAACCCGCAATACCACTCAAGTGGACTTCAACACAAAAGACAAAGATTCTCCAGGACTTTGTAAAGAGTTTTTTCCCCAAAAGAACCACCACAGGGCATGTGCGTGAGCACATTTTCTATGCAGTGGTGATAAGAACATTCCCCTGGTTACTACCTCTGTGACTTCTGCTCAAATTGCCAAAGCTTGAATCTCACTCAATTGATAAAACACCATAATTTTTGTGCCACAAGATATAGACCTCACATGGAAGTGAAACAAAGAGAGTGCTTACCACCACAAAGGTAGGTGACAGGCTCTGGGGGTGCTGGAATGCTGCCTCCATCCATGCTTGTATCTTCTTCTGTAAGATTCCCACCATTGCAAAAGGTCAAGAAGACAGAAGCGATTAATTATAACTCCCATGGGAATCAAGAAATCTCAACAGCCACAATTAAGAAAGCCAGAACAAGGTTCAAAAAACTCTTCCTTGAAGTTCAAAAGAAAGACTTTCGGTTCAGGATATAGAGAACTGGGAAGAAGGAACAACTCAAAAGGGAACTAAACTAAAATGAAGAAACAAAAACATACAGTAGTACAAAAAAATGCTTGCAGTACAAAAAACCATTCCAACACAGAAGTGATTACAAACCCTGGGAACATTCTTGTATCTATTAGTTTCTAAAGCAAAAACAGGTACTCAAGCAGTCAAGAAAATAGGGTTCCTCCAAAACCATGACAGCTACTTAATTTCTGATAAAATTTGAATTTCTGATTCTGAATCTCAACACAAGTGCCTGATTCTGAGAATTCAAGGAGAGCCATGCTCCAAAAGTCTGGAAAAAAAGAGGGGTGATTGAAGGTTCAAAAGCTCTATGAGAAAAAGGCTCCAGAAACAAAGATTTAATGAAACAAAAAAAGAAATGAAAGCATGTCTCTTGTTGGTGTTTTTCCTCTCGAAGATGAAAGAAATGAGTTACCTGAGAAACGGGAAACCGGGACTCGGTGCTGGTTCTTTCTCCTTACAACTGTCTAGCGTCCGCTCAAGGATAAAGTACACCTCCTATCCTTCTTTCTTCGATTTGCTAGGAATAGCCTGAGGTCAGGGCAAGAAAGCAAAACAGGGTGAATTCCAGGAGAAGCAATATGGATATCCGAAACAAACATCCACCAATCCCCGCACAAACTCGCAATAAATTCCCGCAACTCCAAAGCAACACTGATGCTGATGATCTCATCCTGAAATCTATGAAATTACCAGAGGGAGAACCCCCAATAAAAAAGGTAAAAGAAAACCCCAACAAGAGACTCAGAGCGAACTGAGGAAAAGAGAAGAAAAGCCAGAGGAGGAAATCCTGAGACAGCGTAAGACGCAAGACAAAGCAAAACAAATCCGCATGATGAACTCCACTAACAATTAAGAAATTCGAAAGACGGTTTTACAAAACAAAAAAAAGAAAAAAGCGAAAGAGAAAAAGATGAAGAAGATGATGATGATGATGAGACCCACAATATATCCAATCAAGATGGTCCAAAACAAAGCAGAAAGAAGAAGAACTCGCCTCTCGGTAACCGTGGAGCTCACAACTGCAGAATGGGAGAATCGCAAAACTCCTCCTCGGGCAATACCTTCTCCGTCCCCACAAGATTAGGGTTAGGGTTTGAGGGCGTTTTAGTCTCCTCGTTTGAACCCTATTTCGGGCCCTCAATTCAGGAAGGACTAGGAAGAGACAAGAGACAAGAGACCTCTTTTGGGCCCTCGATTCAGGTAGGACTAGGAAGAGACCTCTTTTGGGCCCTCGATTCAGGCAGGACTAGGAAGAGACCTCTTTTGGGCCCTCGATTCAGGCAGGACTAGGATGAGACCTAGACCTCGTTTGGGCCCTGTTTCAGGCCCTCAATTTAGGCGGGAAACTGATGAGACCTCGTTTGAGCCCTCGATGCTTCTCTCCCCTTCATTCTCTCGCGCGTGACTCCGTGACTCTCATGCGCTCTTCCTGCTCTTCTGCTGCGATCGAGCTACAGCGCTGTCGAAATCTGCTGCGTCATGGTACAATTTCTTACTTCATCTTCTTCTGATTTGATTAGGCTGCTTCTTTCTTCTGGAATTCTGTTTTTCCGCGGATCAAAATGGTGAATCTGTTGGTTCATTGAGGAGGTGAAAGAAGATTTTCTTTTATGACTCGTTTTGTGTGGACATGTAGTCTGCTCAATCTGCTGCTATAAACTTGTTTGGCTTACTTGCATTATCGTCTTATCCAAGCAGAAGATCTTCTGGTAATTCCGATTTGTTCGTGACAAATTTGCCGAATTTTGTTTTAGTATAATAATAATATGTAGTATTCTCCCGAACATGATCTTGTTTTGCACGAGAATGATAATCGAATGCGGCTTTGTTTGATCTTGTCTTCTATCTCTTCTACAAAATGGATCAATAGAGTTTGTTAGATGTACGTCGTCGTATTATCGTCTTATCCAAGCTGATGATATCTTCTCGTATTCTGATTTGTTCCGTAACAGATTTTATCGAATTTTTGTTGTAGTATATAAGATGTATTAGTCTCCCGAACATGAACGTGTTTTGCGCGAGATTGATGATCAACTGCGGCCTTTCTTGCATTCTTTCTTGCTTTCTTGGACAAAGCTCTTGCAACGCTTTAGAGATTTGTCGAAGAGTGGTTCACAGATTTTGACACAATTGCAGTCGAAGAAAAGAGGATTGTCTTTGGAGGAGAAGCGGGACAAGATGCTCCAAATCTTCTATGACAGTCAGACATTCTACCAGGTGAAATGTACTGCAGATCATGATTCTTCTCCTTGATATTGCCATTCACGGATCAAAGCAGTTTCCGAAGTATTCCAAGCATAACAGCTTCAAAACTTCAAAGCATGCTTGCTCCCTGTACTGCCAGGACTTTAGCTCTGGTCTGGTGGTCCCAAAACTATCAGCAGAATTAGTGGACATTCTCAAACCCTGCAACAGTGTTGTAAAGGCCTCACAGGGATTCAAATTCTGCCCAAAATTCTGACAGTTCTGACATTTCTGACATCAGTTTATTGCACTCGCACAGCTGAAGGATCTTGAAAAATTGGGACCAAAGAAAGGAGTCATCAGTCAGTCTGTGAAGGATGTGATTGACAGCCTAGTGGGAGATGATCTTGTGTTCAAGGATAAAATTGGCACTTCAGTAAGCACCTGCACTCTTTTACTCTTCATTTGTACAGGTTGCCTCGAGGAAGGTATCATTCTGACTGCAACCTGACCTCCCAATCTCAGTATGCCTGACACCCATGTGTCCATCACATGGCATCTGCTCTTGCAAAGAATTGGGTGTTCATCATGAAGAACTATAGAAAGTCAAGTTTGGCATTATTAAGGACAAAGTGTGCTTGGGGTAGTGCAAACCACTCTGAAATGCTTCAGATACTGGGAAACGAGTTTATGAAGCTGAATTGAGATAACTGTCCAATTCTCATTTTCACTGGAGGATCTTGACACCATAATGTGGTTTTGATAGGTCTACTTTTGGAGTCTTCCAAGCCAAGCTGGGAATCAGGTATGCCCAAAGCTTTGTTATCACTAAGGATTCAGGATGCCATTCACATAGCTGAGCAATGTGTAATGACCTTTGTCCAGAATTTTTGTTTCCTTCTGGGATGCTCTTATAGCTTCTATATCTTGGCTCTCTCAACAGATGCCTCAATAACTGAAGAGCTGTCTCGTATCTGAACTTTGCTCTTGAATTGACACTACCACTAGAATTCCTTGCCTCGTTCCAAAACAAGAGCACTGCCTCATTCTTTGCAGCTACTCCCTCTGCAACCTTGAACACACCTTTTGCAGTAACAGAGAATGAGAGCCCTGCACCTGTTGAAAGGTCTCTACAAGACTGAGAGGCACAACATATTGCTTGCATTGACCATCTTGAAGGTCCTAACAAAATTTTGACATGTCTAGATCTGATACATGTGGTGTGTTACATGCAACAGCTAAGGCAAGTGCGTTCAAAGCTTGAACGCGATATAGAGACATATAAGAAGCAAGAGGGTGAGTTACAGGAGAAATGTGAAGCTTCAAAGAAAGGCCGAGAACTTTCAGTAAGCAGTCCCTTTAATCTGAAAGGTTGAAGTAGGGTGAAAAGGTTCATTGAAGAGTGAATTCATTCACCATTTCACTGTCATATCCATGTCATTTGACTTGCTCTCTCAGGACAATTGCTTGTTGTGTCATGTAATGTGAGCTGGAAAACCCCCTTTGTTGGAGGCAGGTGATTTATGTGCCTGCACAAGATCTCAACATCTTGACCATTGGTTATGCTTTTGTTCAATAAACCAGCGATTACTAATACTTAAATCCCTATCCTGAAACATGAATTTGGTTTTTGTGGTATGCTTTGAATTGGAAGATGAATCAAGGTTGCTTCTTCTAGGATCAAGTCTTCCTGAATAGGATGCAGAATGACAAATCAACTCCTCTAGTGATGTGTGACCTATAAGTGCATTCCCTGTCATTCAGGATGAACGAGAGGCTGCATTGGTTGATTTGCGAGTGGTTGAACAGAGGCACAAAGACCTGCAGGTAAGCTATTTTGTTGGCCCCTTTCTTGGTACATTCTTGACTCAGGCTTCCTTCGAATGTGACACTCATTCCATCTACTTGTCTGTGCAGGAGGAGCTAAACAAGTATGCTGATAATGACCCTGCTGTTTATGATTCCATGAGTAAGCTGTCAACCTCCCATCTGCCCAGTTTGTCACCAGGTCACTGAGTGAGAGGGATGCAATCAGCTTGGCTGGTAAGGTAGTTCTTCACTGCCTGTGTTGTGTGCCATTCCTGTTGTCTAACAGTCGCACTCTTTTCATCTACTGGACAGGGAATGCAACCAAGGTGGCCCATGATGCTGTCAATCGATGGACAGGTGAGCCCCCTCTCACCTGCTGTGCAGGTGCTATTCTAAAATGCATCAGCTACTGTGATGAGTCAATACACTTCTGGACTCTTCCAGGCTTAGCAACACATCCAATCCCAAGAGTGGCATAGAGACAGCAGAGATCAAATGCCTGTTGATGTGGATAGGCATTGGTTAAATTTCAGCTTGATATTCCTTGCAGACAATGTATTTGCACTACAGAAGTGGTGCTCCTCCAAATTTCCAGAAGCCCGGGAGAAGTTGGATGAGTTGTATAATGAGGTATCCCAGTAACACCTCCCTTCTGTTGTCAGCATCAGTAGAAAGTGAAATTTGTGAAAACTGAACTCAATTAAATGAGTATCATCTCCAAAAGGCAAAGGAAGATGACATTTAGAGTCAATACTTTTCATGGCAAGCTCTCATTCTCAACAGTCTATTCCAGAGGCAACCCTGCATGTCTGTTCTTCTTCCAGACATTGAACTTTGATCTCTGTATGTCATTTGCTTTCAAGGCCAGTCATGCATGCCACTTGGATACCTGCTCAGATGCTTTTGTTGGCTGTTTTGCAGGTTGGCATTACAGAAGATGTGGACTACTTAGACTGAACTGGATGACAGTTCATTTCATAGAAAAAGGTGTAAATAGCTCCTGTCTCTATAACATCTGTTGTTGTAAAGCACTCACTCTCTTAAACCAAAGATCTGCAGTTCAACTTCAGAAAACAGATTCGGAAATTGTTAGGGCTTCAGTCTTGGAGACACAATTGACAACAGATGCAGCAGAGGCTTCAACAACGCTGAGAATTCGCAAGCTCCTATAAGAAAGATAGGAATGGCAGTGGGTGCTTCAAAAGATTTCTTCTGCTATTATGTACACATACTATTGCCAATGGTCAAGAACCACACTGCTTAAATCAGGTACCTTCTGCCCCTCTCCTCTCTCAATTCCATATGACTATTTGGTTTTCGTATTTTCCTTGATCATAGAAGCAATATATTTCCTTGCATGATCAATACAGGCTCCAGAAAGGAATTGCAAGAATTAAATACCTCCTGAACAAATTGATGACTTATTTTTTTGTAACTAATTGTTGCACTTTTGTTAGTATCCATCATAACAGAGGTTCATTCCATGCTTGTGACACATTAGTGGGTTCAGACCTTCCAAATGGCAAGTGGAAAGTCTTATGAGCAGCTTAATTGATATTTTGGGGTCTTTTACTGACCATAAGTATGTTTTGATCAATTTTGGTACTTCTGCAACTTTGATCATTACAAATAACCTAGTGAATTTGGAGGGTGCCTTACATCCATGAATATCTCTCCTAGTTTATAAGAGAAATGAATTTAACCCTACTCCTTAAGTGTGAAATTATGCCTACTTGTAGTGCAAGACCTCGAATTGTGCAAATGATCATAATTTTCATTGGGAGATGCAACGCCCCCATTTCTCTTATAAACCTTAATTTGTTATGAGAAAGATGACCAGAATGCTTTTTGTAAATGCATATTCCACTTCTTTTTTTGCATTCTCTCTTCATGAAAAATGTACAAGAAGTTAATTCTAGTTTATATATAGTTTATTTGACAACAATAAAATTGATGGTAAAATTTCATGTTTTGGTTTTATTTTTGTGTTCGAAAAAATTTGAACTTGTTTTATACCCATCACCAAGCGGAAAAGGCAACCTTAGTTTTGTGAATGAAGAAATATTTCTTGTCTCCCTACTTCTAGATGATCCTACATTGATGGGTATCATGTTTTTGAACATTCATAAATGTTAGTATAAGCATCAAGACCTTTGACATTTAAGAATCCCGGTTGGAAAAAAAAATTATTGACTTTGTGTAGACAAGCCAAGTTTTGAGTATTTGGTTAGGTGTGTAATAATTGTACAAGTGCATGTGGTTTTTTTTTTCCGTTTTACACTTACAGTCACCTTATTTTATATGGGATGAAATAGCCTTACACAATTTTGCATTTATATGTATTATTTATACACATGAAGTCATACATTTAGAGCATCTCCACCGGTGCTCAGTATGTCACTACTCTGGATAATAAAATTAAATGTCGAAGTTTAGCTGTTTTTTTTTTGGCAACCCCACTAATAAAACTGTATCTAGAAGTGCATATACGTGGGAACTACTAATAGCAAACCACCTGGACCAATCATTATGATCGACCAATCAGAAATACTGAGCCGCAGTCAGGTTCAATTTATTACACCTTATTTTGAGGTACACAACTGTGTTGTGCCTTTTACCAGCCACTGCAAGCTGCATGAATTTGATGCAGAAAAACCAATTGCCTGAGCTAAACCGGCACATTTTGACATTTTCACAATAAATTTTACTGTTTGGAGTCACATACTGAGCACCTGTGGAGATGCTCTTACACGTGAAATGTATATATATTTTATATACACTTGCACTTACCAAAGTCATATATCAAAAATCATATGCAAGTACCATTCTAATATACACCAACTTAGTAAGGGGCCAAAAATGGTGAAAACGATTTTAGGAAAGAGACTTCATGGTTCAACATGAACTTAGGACGACCCATTTTTTCCGCCTTGGGGGCAGGGGGGTTTGAAAGGGAGAAGGTTGTGTGAGTCAATTTTTTTGGATATTGGTGTTCCCACCATGTTGCCAATGTGTCCCCCAAAATGTTTTCAACATGTTTCCATGAGTTCCCAATGACATTTTCACCATGTTCCCCTAGATGTTCCCAATAGCACCTTTCTTTGTCACATAGTTTTGCCCAAAGTTGAACTCACGTAGGCTATTTCTACATCCACAAACAATGTACATTTTTTTGAATCTATCCATCTTTTTCTATTTTACATTCATTAACATGTGTTTTTTTTTTAGGCTTGCCATTTTTTCCACATTCCATGGACTTTCTATTGGGGTCATCAATCCTTTCCTTTTTATAGCAATGGACTTGTTTTTTGAAAGTAAATCAACCTTGCCTTTCATTTTACATCAATGGACATGTTTTCTAGGGCCTAACCATCCTTTCCTTCCACTTTCTTTTCCTTCTTGCATCCATGTCCATGGTTTTTGGGGGGTAGGCCATCCTTTCCTTTTTGGATTGAAGGAAATAAGGTCCAATTTCTCAACTTGAATTAATATTTTTATTTTTCACAATTTGGGGAAAAAAAAAGGTTTATTTAACTAATATTCAAATGTGTTGGTAATACGAAAGCAGAAATAACTCCCATGCAATAGGAGCTTTTGTGAATTCAAAATTTCATGTCCAATTTCTTTCTTTTTAATTTTGACACATATTTTTGGAGGTTTCATTTTTTCAACCCACCTCTTTGGGGATTATGAAACACCAAACGTGAATTACAAGTATTTTACATGTGCACATATATTTTTATGAGAAATTTTTTTTTGCCATGTTGGGGGACTAAATGAAAAATTGTTCATCTTTATAACCATAACGGAAAATACAATCAAGATATAAAAATAAGAAAACAAATCCATTCATCTTAGTTAGTTGTGGGAATGCATCCAAAATGATTTTGTTTAAGCGATGAGGCTCTTTGACAGGCCAAATTATCAAAAGTCATCAAGACTATATGGATATGTCCAATATAAAATGTAATGGAACCTAATCCTTTGACCTTGTTATAGGTTACAATGGTAGAATTTTGGGCAAAGGATATGAAATAAAATGTGGTGTTGTTGGGAATAACTTGGGAAACACCTTGGGATCATCATTGGGAACTTTGTGAGAAAACATTTCTAGGACATGGTGTGAACAAAGGAATTGAAAAAATCTCGAGCCTCTACCTACATCTTCATCTTAATCTAATAAAAGGTAATCTTGGGACAGGAATCCATACTCACTTGTTATTACAATGCCTAGATTTCTCTCTCACACACAATTTTTAATTTATTATCCTTCAAGAATGGTATTTAGATGATAATTGCCTTTTGGACTTGTGGGTACATTCACAATAAAATTATCATGTGTTAATTTGGTTACTTTATGTGAAAAACCAATCCAAGTTTATCACATCAACTTATCAATATCATTTCAACATTACTTATGTGCTTTCAAAAACTTTGTTGTTATTGTTCTCCTAAATCTACCTTTATATCTTTTGTTTATATATATATATAGGAATTAATTGATTATGACATTCAAAAACATGACACACAACATTGACATTTTTTTTTAAAAATATTGAAAGTAATTAATAATGGAAATACTTGCTTACATGTGGAAAACTTACATGTTAGAGAGGTTTCAACCAACTCAAAGCATAATAAGAGCCACAACATTAGAATAAGAAAAACCAATATCAATATTAAGAAATGTAAACAAATTATTTTCAAAATATTCAAGCATAGCCATGAAATGCCTAGTTTTCATGCCTTTCAATATGCCAACAATACACATTTTAGCTATTGTCATTACATTCAAATTTTTGCACCTTTTGCTATTGTTGCATTTTATGTAATTATAATAATAATTTTTTTGGTACATTTTTTACATTTTGCCTTACATCAAAATCCCAAGCTTTTAATTTCCAACTTATTTTACAAACATCCCAAATCTAATGCATTGATGATTTTTGCATGTTTTATCATTTCATTGGATAAGGTCAAAATTGAAACATTTTAAATCCACAATTTCAATTTTCATGAAAATCATCAAACAAGGTAAAGGGAAAATTCATTCACTCGGAGAAAGAAATAAGTAAATGGTAATTCATGACTAGAATCATGTAGGATTCCATGCAAACTTTAATCACATTGATGACCACAACAATATTGGATGAATTGTTTGACCATGTGAAAGCTACCATCAAGGAGATTGTCATGAACACCACCATCACCTATCATTTGCATCATTACTTGCATCAACATAATCACCTACATCATCATGAATTCTTAGTTAACTCTCAATTGACTTTTAGTTAAGTCTAATTAAGTCTTAGTTAACTTTAAGTTATGTTTTAGTTAAGTCCCAATTAAATTCAAATTAACTTTCAGTTAATTTTTAATTAACCATTAATTAAGTTTTAATTGATTTTTATTTTATTATTAGTTATGAAGTTTTTCAAAACGCTTCCTTGGTCAATGCACACATGGAAATCTCTATGGAAACTTCTTTGAGCTAGGTCCCCGATGGGGTATAAATAGGGGTAGGACCTCACATTACCTTCAATCTATTCAACATTAGTTTTGGGTACATTTTCCTGTCATAACCTTTGTTTTCATACATTATCAAAATAAAGTTTTGTTTGAATCATTTTCTAACATATATTGTGTTCTTGCCTTGCGTCTTTGTGTTCTCGTTCTTGTATTAGACTTAGGCCTACATTTCTTGTGATTTGTTTTCCTTGTGTCCTTGGTTTAATTCCTATTCTTGTAATTTTTTGTGCTCGTCACAATTTTTTTTAATAAAATGGTCATCTCTCCAAAATGCTACACTAGCTTATTTTTGGGTTGGTTTGATGGAATCCAACCATCAATTGTATGTCATGTTGAAAATTTATAATTGTCAAATTCACCAAAATCATAACCATTATTTGTCATGTTAATTTTGAACCAAAGTTGGGTGGGTAGTGGTTTTTGAACAAACCAACTAGTATTGGTTTTGTATCTCTTTTGAAACTTATTCTAGATTTCCCCCTTTTCTTTCATGTCAAATGAAATAATTTTCTTTAAAAAATTATAGTTTATTTTCACTTCTTGGAACCTTGTACCCACGCAACATGACATTTAGTTCTTGTCACACTCGAGATTGTCTTATACTTCTTAATTGTTTGAAAATTATTTGTGATATGATTTTTTGGGGAAAAAATGTTTATACATTCATTTGACTAGTTTTTGAACCATTTTTCACCAAGTACATAATGTCCTAATTATTTTTCCAAAACTTGTTAAGAATTTTTTTTTAATTCAAATTACAAATGGTATACATTGGTACCTTAAGAGTGCATATGTACATTTATTAAACAAACAAAAATTCATGTATCAATGATACATTACATAAGAAAGCTTCCAATTACAAGGGTACATTATATAATTGTTGAAACATTCTTTTTAAATATCCCAACTATGTTTGGACCCTCTTAATATTATGTTGATTTTTTGGTTTGTATGAAACAAGTAAATATGTGATATTGAAACTAATACAAACTTAGTCTAAAGTTGACATTACCTCAAATCCCTACCTAACAAATATTGGTATGAGGCTAATACTATTTTAAGTCATATTAATATGGCTAATGTTTTGATACCAAGACCAATATCAATATATATATCAATATTCTAGCTTGGTACCCACCCAACATTCATTTGAATCTTTTTTTAAAAAAAAACAAATGGGGTGCATGATAAAATAGACAACATATTGCTCCTTGTCAAAAAAATGAAAAATAACCATCATCTTCAATATATTGAAAGAAAAATATAATTTTTATTCAATGATTAATGTGGGGGATAATTTATTACTTTATCATATTAATAACCACATTTAAAAATGGGATCATTATGGTGGGTTTGCCTATATGGGCGTCCTTGTGCAAAGGCAAAAAAAAATCTATTTTTTTGTTGGTTGGCCCTTTTGCAAGGGGCCTTTTAGAAGGGTTGGAGTAGTTCTGAAAAAACTGTAAAGTCCTATGTATCTACTTCTCCAAAAACTGGTTTTTTTCTTAATGGGTGTTTGATTTAAAGTATTTGTTTGTGGTAAGTTATACCTACATGAGGGCGGCCTTTAAAGAGAGGACTCACACTATGAGACTTGAATAAAGGCTAAAGAGTGTTGAGGAAATGTCGTCATGCAGTTCCAAAGTGCTGGACCTTGGCACATATTATTAGGAATATGGTACCTATAATGACATGAAAACAATGAAATCCCATGGCTAGAAAAAAATAGAACCATAAATACCATTAGAAATCGTGAAAGGTAAAATTTTTAAATAGTTTTAATATTTCTTTGATGTTCAATTTTGTAAAAATAGGTTTCAAGTAAATGAAAGTAAAAAATTAATTATATTTTCAATGTTTTTAAGTTGATGGGGGCATGAAATGCAATGATAATACTAACAATGAAAACCATTTACAAATATTAAAAAATTTCAAACAAAATCTAAAAACAAATAACAACACAAGAAAAAATTGTTGAAATTTCAATTAGAATAAAAAAGGGAACTACAAAAAAAATGATGTGTTTAACTTCACACATATCACAAATACACCCAAAAAAATTGAAACACAAGGCCAATAATGCATGTTTTTGAATGATCAAACTACATAAACATATTCAACACTGCCACTCCCACCATCATGCCTTATGTGAACAATTCACCCATTGATGTTGTGATGTATGTTCAACAAGTAACACAAAAAAACATCCACAAACCATACAATCAATTATATAATCATGTCCAGCAAAACCAAAAATAACACACAAAACATTTTTAAAAAATAAACTAAATTAGAAACCAACAAATACAAAATAAACACATCCCAAATTTACAATTACAAAAACATCATGAACGCCACCAAAGATGAACAACAAAACAAACAAGAAACGATTATTAACCAAAATCAACCACACAAAAAAATAAAATAAAATCTAAAACAAAAAATTAAGAAACACAAAAGAAACACATACCAAATTTGCAACTAAAGAAGCATCTTGATGACCACTAAAGACAACCAACAAAAAAAAGCGAAACATGCCACCCCCACTTGTTATACACCATGGACCCATCAATAATCTTATAATGTATGTCCAACATTTGTAGACAACTTGACAATTACTTCACATCAAAATAAAATCCTTTACAAACTCTAATACTTTCACAAATGTTCATCTTTTCACCCTTCCAACAAAACTTCAACAATAACAAAAAAAATCACAACAACACCAACCACCAAAAACACCCTTTGTCTCAAAACATTGCAAAAGTAAGCACATGCACAAAATGTTGCAAATAACAAACAACAATAATAAATTTGAAGAATATTGCCAACAACATGGCCGCCACTACTAATGAACATTAAAAAAATCCCTAACACTAAACACCAACCCCATATCAAAATGAAAACATTGCCCATGTACCATACCCCAACCCCCAAGTTTAAACACAACAATATACTCACCATAGTGTAAACATCACCCATAATCTAAACCCATTATGTGAACACAATATTAAACACCACAATCTAGACACAACCCCAATTTACTGTGTAAATAGGGCAATTCAATGTAGTTTTTGCCCCCAAATGTGATAGTCCTTCCCCATTGGGGTAAGGCCTAACAAGACAATGAACTACATATGTAAAATGAAAAACCACAAGCTCAAAGGTTTTTATATAAGACATTGAACTAAATATTATTTATAAACATTTATTGAACCACTAAATGGGGACATCAAGTCCACATGTCAATCTAACAATTGAAAAAATATAAGTCAAGAATAAAACCAAGCAAAACAAACAAATCCATGTGCAAACACAATAAACAAAGTCAATTGAGTCTATTTTTAAATAAAAAATAAAAAAACTAATAAGTTAACATTTTTTTTTACTTTTTTAAAAAACAAGCGAAAATCCATTTCAACATTTCTTAAGGTGAATTTTAAAATTGATTACAAATCACCATATCTTTGTTTATCACCTAGTCATAATCAATGTTTGGTAGGTATGTGGGTACATGGTGGGAATCTACTAGGGCACGTAGACTTTAATCAACAAACAACAATTGAACAAAAAGAGGAAAAGACCTACATGGGTGGGTTTTGTTTGCCCATACCTTGGCAATGTTGATGCATAGATGAGTTTTGTTTTTGTTGAAGTTCATAACATGCATCAACAAAAACATCAAGTGTATGAGAGTTAGGATTAAAGGTTAGAGCATTTGAATGTGCGCCACCTAGAAAATGAATATTACATTCCATTAAACACACTATCAAGCAATGGGAGAAAGAAAGGGATCATTTGATTTCATGATTTTTTATTATTGTGTTGAAACATTCATATATGGTCACAAATGTTTTTGTATCAAGGTGCATCCGAGCTTCAAGTAAGCATTAAACACCTATTTCATTTCATTTTTAATGTTTAATGTTTGGTTTAATTTTTAAAAAAATTGTTACTTTTGTTTTTGTTGGATTGATTGCACCTACCATTGGTCTTATGTTATGTTGGCCACAAGAAAAAGAATCCAAACCTTGTTCTTTCCTTTATTGTGTTGTTTATGATTGCTATGTGATTATATTGTTATTGGTCAAACTAAACCCTAACCTTGTTGTTGTTCTTTTTTCATCACTTCACTATTGTAAAATGGATTTTAATTGGGGTGTTATACATCACTTGAAAGAAAAAAGAATCACAAGGCTTTTTTTGGTTAATGTTCATCAAATGATGCAAACATTGTTGAAAGGGGGTTGGAAATGTTGATGGTGGGGCTAGGTTTGAATCAATTAGTGAATTAGTTGGAGAAATATAATTAGAGGATATCTTACAAGTTGAAGGACATGCACAATAACAATAACAACTTTTTCAATTATAGTTGAATAAAAAGTTTTATCTTCCTTTTAACAAGACAATAAATATGTTGGCTTTCTTTAAATTCAATAATTATGTTGTTTTTGTGAATTCTTCTAAATTTCAACAAATGCATTTATTGTATCATTTTATTCACCAAGAAGTGGTTGAATAGAAAAGAAAAAATAAAAGCATTTGCCATTAGAATTGTTTTATTACATATAACAAAGACCATGGCAAGACTACCATAACTAAACATGTCATTTTCAAGCATTCTAATGCGTTGAATCTTCATAAAGCACAAAAAAATGTTCCCAATTCAATTATTAATGTTCAACAACCTTTTAAAAAAAAACTTCTAACAAATTCCACTGTTGATTTTTTCTTGTAATGGAATTTTGTTTTAAAAAATCTAACATTTTTAAAGAAAAATATTCTTAAGGATTTGGCTTTGTACATCAATAAAGGTATCACCTTTTGAGTTGTATTGAAAACATATGGCTTAGGAGGCTATTCTTTTGGCAATGTGGTTGATCAAATCAACTTTTTTCCAATAAAATAATATACATTCAAAACAATAATCCTAACATGGTTTTAACATGACCATAAAATGTTATGGTTTTACACTACCACTGTTAAAGCCACCATGGTCATTACCACATTTGATCTTTTGATGTCACAAGGTGGATTTGACACTTTTTCTTTAGTGATTAATTACATTTATTAAAAAAAAAACCATGTTATCATGTCATAGTAGGTCTTTATGAGTTTTACGAAACTTTAAGAATTTCCATCATAGTGCAATTGAAGGATTTGTTTGCTCATTTTGGTTTATGTGACAAAGTCATTACATATGTGAAAGATGAAGGTGGCAACTTGTTCACACCCTCATCACTACTCTAACAAACATAGTTCCACATATGGTCCATTTATGCTAATAAAACCTTATTTTGTCACTTGTTATGAACATGCCATATCCAAATGTTGGTAATATGCTATTAATGTCATGAAAATTTATGGTGGATTGAGAGAGGTTTCCATCCAAAATGCATTATTACTTGAACAAAAAAAATTGGTTCAAAGGTATCATTCAAAGTTTTTCACTTACAAAATGGGGCATAATTCTTTGATGATGAAATGAGAAGAAAAGTGAAACATTATTGATTTATTTAAAGTTTCACAATAAAATTCTACGTCATGATGTTTTATTACTGTGTCACATGGATGGTGTCAAGTTCAAATTTTATAATCTTTGAACAAATGGCCATGTACATTTATTTTTTGGTTATTTGTGCTAAGGTTTATCATTACAATTAATTAGTTCATTTCCCTTTGGGTTTTTTTGTATATCTATGGTCTTGATAATTTCAAATGAACATTAAGTGAGGTGTTGGGCAAAAAAAATACAAAACACAAGAAAATATGTCTATTGAGATTTTTTTACCTTTAAGTAAATTTTTTGTTTATAAAATGAAATCAACAATATGGAAACAAAAAAAAAAAAAACCATTGTGATGTAAGAAGGTAGTTACTTTTTTTATCAATCCTTTTAACCTTGTTGTAGACTGTCTCAAAAGGTGCAAATTATCTTCACCATTGTGAGTTTATTTTCACCATTATTGTTGCCTTCCATGGTTGTAGCTATTATCCAACAAGTAGTTGCAAAAACAAAAGCAAAGAACTATAGTTTTTTATATCAAAAGAAAACTAAGTACATCTACTTGCAAAAAATGCAAAGAATATTTATATATTTTGAAAACATGCACACACCATTTGTATTCCACATTCTCCAAATACATTTCTTCTTCCAATTTTTTTCCATAACAACATAAAGAGAATCAATACCCAAGAAGTTCCCCACCACCTATAAATTCATGGGTCATCTTATCCATTTATAATTATTTTCATCTTATTTCTCCAAAGCCAACTTACTAATTCACTTCTGGAAGACTCTTTAAATCTTTTCCTAAATCAATGGGAATATTTTGGGCCCACCCGCCTTCTAAAAGAAATCACTAAAAATTGCTTTTAAATAGTGAAATTAATTTTTGAACATTCTTAACTACTATCGATGAATTGAATTTTCTAGATTACCACAATAATATTTTTTGTTTTAATTTTAATCCGAAATAAAAATATAATTATTTTGCCTTGAAGGTAATTCAAACATATTAATTATCCTTAGGTAACACCTTTGTTTTTTTGTTTATTTCCAAGGTAACATTTTCAAGCAATTACCCATGTGCATGAGTTTATTTTATTTGTGTTCAATTTCAATATTGCAAGTTTTCAACTAATAAATAAATAAATAAAAATAAAATAATGTCGATTAATTGATCACAATTTCAATTTGTCAATCAATTATAAGTTTAATGAGTTAGTTATTGTTTTAATTAGTTAATTAGCTTGAGTAATTTGGTATCACTTATTAGTGTTTTGATTAATGTCATGATTTTATTGTTTGGAATGAATTAACTTTGAATTTCATATTATTGATTTAATTGACCAATGTTATGTGATCTTCTTGTTTGGAATCAGTATGCTTTGAATTTTATGTTGTTGTTTGGATTGATATCATGTAATTTTATTATTTTGAGTAAATGTGCTTTGAAACATAATTCTAACTTGGTGTCATGCTATGTTTTGAGGACGTTTTGAGACAAATTGTTTAATTGGCATATGGTCTTGTTTTGAGTGTGAATGGTTTGAAATAAGTAGTTCAAAGTTGAAAGTGCACTTTGCCCTAATGTGCAAATGTTAGAATGTAAGGGCATTGTAAGTCAATTTCAATGTGGTGAAAAGAAATTGCAATTGATTATGAGAAGATTGCAATTCAAGAAAGATGTTGCAAATAGTTAATAATTAATGTAAAACTATTATTGTAATGTTCTAGGTGACTATTTCTAATTGCTTAGATGTTCATAACAATTTTCTCAAGTTGAATGAAGTTTTTTTACACCAAATTTATGTCATTCATGATATTCAATTTGGTTTTGTTAAAACACATGTTCATTTGTTGTCTTTCCTTGGTTTAGATGATTTTGAATTTGATTTTGAGACAATGTTTGAAGAATATCTCAAATATTTGTACATATTATACATGTCTAGATATTTAAAAAATACAAATCTATGTGCAGGCTCAAAGAATTTTTGTTTTGTTTTGTTTTGTTTTTTTTTTTTGGGACAAAATTTTGCCAATTATTGAGGGAAAAAGAAGAAGAACTACAATTTCTACAAAGGATTTTATAGGAAAAAAATCCCAAATTTGACAAATTCACCACATTTCATTTCAAGGCAAAAAAGGTTCAAAATCACCAAAATTTAGACTAAAGGTTTGAACATCTCATCAAAAGTAGATAGCGAGGTTTCAAAAAAATTCTACTTTTCTTTTGGACTTGTAGCCAAATATGGCTAAATCCTCTTGTGGAGGATTTCACCAATCCCACTCACCACCTACCACAATGAAAGTGAAAACAAGAAGCTTCTACAAGAAGAAGAAGAAGAGGGGTATGGTTACAAAGTAGAGTACACACCCATTATTACAACAACACCTGTGTAGTAGTAGTAGCCTATAAGAATGTGCAAACAAAACAAGTAAAGCATGTTGTTGTTGGTGTTGTTGGTGGGTGGGGCTAAAAAATCTGCAAAATCTTTAGACTTGCAAAGGTCTAAAGACTCACTTTAATTTCTTCACACATGTTAGGTTGGTGATTGGATGCAAGACGTTCCCCAAGTCCATCCACATCCTGTCCTAATGTCCACGTATTTCTGGCAACACACATTTCTTTACCCTACCCTACTACCCTACCCTACCCTACCCTACCTAGGGTTCATTTCATTTCCTTACACTACCTTACCTAGGGTTCATTTCATTTCTTTACACTATCCTACCAAGGGGTTCATTTCATTTCCTTACACTTACCCTACCTAGGGTTCATTTCTTTACACTACCCTACCTAGAGGTTCATTTGTTTTCCTTACACTACCTAGGGTTCATTTCATTTCTTTACACTACTTAGGGTTCATTTCATCCCTTAACACTGCCTAGAGTTCCTTTCTTTACAATACCTGGGGTTCATTTCTTTACACTACCTAGCATTCATTTCTTTACAATACCTAGAGAGTTCTACACTACCTGGGGTTCATTCCATTTCTTTACACCACCTAGGATTTATTTCTTTGCAATACCAAGGGTTCATTTCATCCCTTTACACTACCTAGCGTTCATTTCTTTACAATACCAAGGGTTCATTTCTTTACAATATCAAGGGCTTCATTTCTTTACAATACCTAGGGTTGTTTTCATTTCTTTACACTACCTAGGGTTCATTTCATTATCCTGCGGTTAGATTCGAGAGGTAGGTACATCAGGGCCCAGTGTCCCATTCCCTATGGCAACACTTGTTATCCACATTTTATCCATTGGATTCTGGACTTCCATCAATGCCAGTGTCCCATCCAATGGGGTTTTTGGTCAAATTTTTTTTTGTTGTTGCTGTTGTTGTTGTTTTTTTTTTCCTTTAAAAAATGGGGATTATTTATTTATTTTTTGTTCTTCTCTTGTTGTGTGTAAATTCAACCAATTTAGCTAAATTTCTGGGAAAAAAATTCGCCAATTTTTTTATATAATTTTTTTGAAAAAACAAATCCTTGGTTCCATGATGATCCATCTAGGCTAGTGTTTCTGTTTTAGACGAATTTTCACATGATGGCGACAAAAAGAAGCCAGTGCTAGGCTCCTACAGCTACAAAAGCTTTTAATTTTTTTGAATAAAAGGGCCCAAAGTTACCATATTATGAGTTTTAAAAAACAAAATTTATTGGAAATCCCAATATTTAGACAATAAGTTCTAGCACGTGGCAAAAAAAATCACAATTTCTAAACATTTTTACTTTCCTTTTGACAAGTAGCCAAATCTGGCTAATTCCTCTTGTGTATGATCAACAACCCACCTACGTCGCAAAATTGAAAGACGAAGGAAAAAGAAAAAACAGCCAACACTGAAAAATATGATTTCTACCTATCCAAAGGGATTTTTCATTAAAAAAACATGACCCAAATACGCCAGATTCTGAAGATTTTTTGTTTTTCAAATTGCCAGATTTGGCTAAATTAATTTCTGGATGATTGGGCCACTTTGACTACATCACAACAAAATCATTTAAAAAAACCCTGATGTGGTACCCAGTCATGTTTTTTGGGGCGAATTTTCGCCACTTTGGGGGGGGGGGGGGGGGGGGGAAAAAAAACAGAGAAACATTTTCTTTTTTATTCTCTAAATACACACCGTAAATACAAACACTT
>Ga0116231_10004171_pt1 | contig 29426 bp, 19 predicted proteins | sample S1TSphgellanicum_2_FD_89695 | JGI IMG/M metagenome (GOLD analysis project Ga0116231, IMG submission 89695) | Host-associated microbial communities from peat moss isolated from Minnesota, USA - S1T2_Fd - Sphagnum magellanicum MG | ecosystem: Host-associated > Plants > Peat moss > Unclassified...
AAGAAGCAGGGGGGGGGGGGGTGGGGGGGGGGCCACCCCCCCCTCCCCCTTCCTTTCTAAGTTGGGGGGGCCCCCGTCCCTGCCCTTTTTTTTTTTTTTTTTTTAAATTTTAAAGTACCAAGCACTCTTTTGATTTCATACCTATCTGCTGTCAATTTTATTTTTTGCTGGGTCATTAATGAAATATATAATATGAATGTACAATGAATGTGATTTTCCATCCATGAAGGAAGGAGCGAAATTCTGATGTTTTCATCCAACAAGAAGTCGGGTTGTGGAAAATTGGGGCCAATGAGAGTTGACGGTGATGGTGATTACATTAGTAGAGCTGCAAGTAAAGTTCTATAGGTCCTAATAAAAATGAAGGGTTGGATTTTATTGCTTCTAACTTGTGACCTGATAGCCAATCAGGTCATTGAGTTCAGTGTGATGGTTGAAATTTAATTTAAAAAATTAAAAGGGGAAAAAAAAAAAAAAAAAACAACTTATCTTTGGGTTATCATGTCTTGCCGTGCCTTAGATGACAAGAATTCATTCTCTCTCTTGATGAGCTTACATTAAAAGACTGTGTATGACTGACCCACACCAGGTCCAGGTCGGGTGGCCGGGAGGGCGGGCCATCACGACCACCACCATCACCACCACCGTGCAGCCTTGACAGAAGTGGACAGCCCTACGCCGTTGCAGCAGAAGAAGCAGCAGCAGAGATGATGGTCGCGCCCCCAATAACACACATATATCTGCCGCTGCTGCTGCTACTGCTGCAGCCGCCAGCTCCTCCTCCGCAGGACACGGAAACTGGAAACTCTCACAATCGAGTGACAACTCTCTCAACATGTATGATATATTATAACAACAATCACGTCATTTCGACCCCGAGATGGACCCACAAACAATTTTGTTTCTGTATTTTTCTGTTTATTAGATAGTCCCTGGAAAAGGAGGTAGGGGCGGTGCCGCCAAGCCACCGGCCAAGCCGCCTTTGAGATCAATCTCTCTCTCTCTCTCTCTCTCTCTTTTTATATATATGTGTATATATAGACACACAAACACACATACACACTTGCTTGTAGACTCGATTGACCAGGCAATACACTTAATTGTTTAAAATAGCCATACTTCACACCCTGCTTTATACACCTACCTTCTTTAATACATCCGACAATGAACATCTCAGCCACAGGCCACTACGACACATCAACGGCTATATTTACAACTCTATATTTTCCCTGTTTGTGTCCATGAAATGAAAAGAAGAAGAAACAAAAAGAATAAGGTATTTATTTGCAAGTAGTGCTCTTTTTTTTTTGAACAAGGAAATTTTTCTGGAAAGTTATTTTAAAAGTTTTTCCAGTGTATAAAACTGACTAAAGTTTCTAAAGTTTTGAGGAAAAATTTCACAATTTATTTGGATATCAAAAAATTTCAAAGAAAACCCCTTCATTGGAAAACTTATATATATATATAATTTCTCTGGGTTTCTTTTTGGGTTTCTTTTTTTCCAATTTTTTTTTAAAAACACACACACACACTTTGAAACTAACCTTCCCATGCTAGCTAAGCATTGTCAAGCAAGCTTTGACTAAAGAGCCTCTTCCAATAGCTTTGGTCATGAGTACTAGGTACTAGTAGGTACCACCTCTCTTTGTTTGTAGAGGGTGGGGGAGAGGGGAGCTTTACGTGTGTCTTTGCCATGCTACTATATTAAGAACTAACCCATCCCAATATATTACTATTACAATAATAACAGGAGCTCATTCTTAGTTTCCATGAAGAAGCAGAAGGTACGCTTCTTACCCTATCCTAGTTTCTTCATCATGAGCTCTCTCTCTCTCTCTCTTTTTGCAAGTGGCTTTACGTGTTCTTGGGAGTGTTTTTATTATTTTATTTTCAAGTATCACCCATCATCCTAATATTAGCTCCTATTTATTTATTTATTTATTTATGTTTGTTGCAGCTAATAGCACCCACAAAACCATGCTTGGGAAATTTACCATTATTGGTTTGGTATATGCTTGGCCCTCAATATGATGTGGTCTAAACATATATGTGGTTCTTCATGTGTGAATGGGAACAAGGTTGTGGTGGATTTGTTTTTCTCTTGCCTTTTGCAAGAGACAACAAACACACACAACCACATCATGGAAAAAAAAAGTTTTTGCTACTTTAGTTGTAGTTGTTATCTCTTTGAGAGCGAATAGCCTAACGCGTTGTAGTGTTTTTACCTATCTACCAAGTTGAAGTTATGGCTAAGCCTACTTGTTTTGGGGCCGTATAAACCCCCTTCGAAATGATAATAATCAAATGGTGTTGTATTGAGTATGGACGGACTATGACGCTAAATTGTAAGTAAGTAAGACATCCTCCCCACATTTTCAAATGTGGCCAAAGATCTAGAGAATGCGGATCTCAATTGCAATACAACTACATGTAGGGTTAGGCTCCAAGGAAATAACCCTAAACCCCAAGGTGGGAGCCAAGAGTGGTTATTTTGGCAAGTGTCGCAACTCTGAGGCGTTAGATACAGGACGTAAAAACTGACACTCACTGTTTTTCCTTAATTTTTTTTTTTTTTTTGGTGTGTTTTGCAGCTGGTTTCATGAGAAAAAATGAAAAATCAAATAAAAAGTGGGTAGATGCCCACATTTGCATTCAATTTTCATAGTGGGCTTTAAAAAATTTTGATTTTAAACTTTTAAAAAATAATAAATAAAAAATGTAAAACCCTATTTTTGGAAGGTGGCATGATTTTTTACACCATGTAAAGGCGCACAAGTGAGAGCACAATTACAAAATTGGGCTTGCACTCAACTCTTGCCTCACTCACATGGCTTTTGTTTTGGTAACGGCCTCACACTTAGGCTTTTGGCCTACTAGGTACATGTAAATATGTCAGGCTCTTATGCTCCCCATGTACATGACCAAATGATATGTAGGTTTGACAACTTGATGCGTGCCACCCTCAAGAATGCTCTTATAGTTTTATAAATTTATGAAAAAAACACTCACTCTCCTTTGCATTTGCTACTATCCAAATGAAACGTTTGGTACATACGAAACTTACCAAATACTAAGGCGGCGGATAAGCAAGCCGCCTTAGACCTTGTTGTAGGGGGCTCACATGTTCGATACCCTGGGACCATATGGGCCCCAAGAACTCTCGTGACTCATTTCCTTCCCCTCCGAGCACGATGATGTATGGAATATCGAATCAAGCTAAAATACTTCCCATTCAAGTGTGTGCTACCGAAGAAGAAGACGCGGCATGCAGCTGTGGTGGAAACTTACCCTAGAACTAAGGTGGCAAATGGACAAGTTTTTTTGCCACATCTTGGGGGCCATGTGTTGGATTCCCAGGCCCCATTCTTTGGGCCCCCAATGCTACTAGGGACCCATGAAGGCCCCCCACCACCCCGCCCACCTCTCCCCTCCCCCCCTCCCCCAAAAGCAAAAAATTAAAATAAAAAAACACATGGGGTCCTCCACGGGCCCCATGTGTTTGAATGAATTTGGAATTAATTCTTGTTCTTTTTCTCCTCGCCTTCCTGAGCGAATTTTGAAATAACATGAAAAAATATATATAAATATAGGTACCAGACAGGGTTTTCTTTCTTTTTTTTTCAATTTTATGATATTAAGAAATGGCATTTGTTTTTTAAAACACAAAACTAGTGGATCTCCCCCCCCCCCCAAACCCAAAAAGAGCAAAATTATTCAAATTCATACTAGAAAAAAACCAATAGCTTTGTCCAAAACAAAAGTGACAAAATTTCTCCCAACAAAATCACCAACAGGTTTTTTTGTCCAATTTTTGATACAAAAGATCTGGTGAATTTTCCCCCAAAAAAGAAAAAAAAATCAGTCAAATTTACACTAGGAAAAGAAAATCCCAAATTTCCCAATTGTTGGAGGGTCCCAAAAAAAAAAAAAAACTGATATTATTACTAATTAGGCGCCTAACAATATGTTGACAAGCCAAAAATAATATCAATAAGGCGAAAAAAAAAGAAAAAGAAAAAAAGAGAATATTAGGAAACCGGTAAATACGGCGATTTTGGCGGCATGTACGACGGCGACGCGCGTCGCGTGTGCCGTCGCGGATCGGCGGCGCGGTTGGCCGGATGCTCATTTGCTTTTGTCGACTTTGGTTTTGTGTCCTTTTTTGCGTTGTTGTTGTTGCGGATTTGCTTGGGGGGCGGAACCGAGAGCGAGGCAGACGACAGACAGGAGGTCCTGAAAAGGGGGTGGGGGGGACCGTGGGGGGCGGGGGGCCCAGGAAGGCCGCCCTCACAGTAAGGAAGGAAGCAAAGCAGGAAAGTAGGTAGCCGCACGCGATAACAACAGCAGCAGTTGCAGCTCGGCGCTAGGCTCTCCTACCCACCTATATTTTATTTGTCTTTCCTACTGCTTCCTGTTCTGCGTGCTGTGGATCCCTTGGGAACTCCAAAAAAACAAGGCTCCGAACCGAACCTTTGAGAAGACAACAGAGAACAGAGAAAACATGAGAACTAGCTAGTGATGGCGGGCTTGTAGGGGAGGTGGGGGGGGTAGTGGGTGCTGGTGTTGGTGATGGTGGTGGGGTCGCCTTGCCCTTGCCTTGCCGTGCCTTGCTTTGCTTTTCTTTGCCTGTCTCTAGTCTGCTTTCTGTCTGTCGGAAGAAGTGGGGAAGGGCGGCGGCAGCAGCAGCAAATGTGAGGAGTGTAGACTCGGGTGCGGATCTCTCTCTCTCTCTCTCTCTCTCTCTCTCTCTCTAAGCAATTTTGAGAGAGGGACAAACGGAGCAAGGGGAGTGAGAAACGGAAGGCAAAAAGAAAGTTAGCAGAGGAGGTAAAGGCTAGAAGCTGCTTGTGTTCTCCATCCTGGGACTCAGGCATGGCTCACAGCTGTGAGAGATCAGAAGAGAGAGTGAGCAGAGAAGGGCGGTGTTTTACACCTTTTTTTCTCCTCTTTCTTTCCAGGTTGTTTTTGTGGTGATCATCAGTCTTGTCTTCCTCCTTCCTCCTCCTTCTAGTCCTATAATGCCATAGCTTTGCTTTTCCAAGCTTTTAGCAAGTTGGGTGCTCGCTGGATGCTGGTCTTCTAGTCCTAGGTTTGATTGCTGGGGTGTGGCTTAGCTTTCAACAGTTGTGTGGCCGGAACTACCTTCCTTTGAGCTGGATTGGGAGATGCTGCTGCTGCCGCATATTCTCAACAACAACCACCCATACCCATCATCGGCTTCTTTCCTCTCTCGTCTGTAATATTGCAGATCCCCTGCAGGTACTTCCGCCTTCTTTTTTGGTTTGCTGTGGGATTTGGGTCATGGTAGAGAGAGAGAGAGAGAGAGAGAGAGAGTTGTTTCCCGTGATGTACTTGAAGCTGCTGCTGAGGATTCATGTTTGGGGATATATGTTGTGATGGAAGGAAAAGTACTGGTAGGGTGGGTGCGTGGATGGGTGGAGGAGAGAGAAAAAGGCGGAGACTGAAATCTTCTAGGTATGGATACCGAAGGTCGTGGTATGTGTAGGCGTGACTGTGATGGTTTGGGATACCGAAGGTCATGTTTTAGGAGAAGCTTGGTGATGGGTTCTTTTCTTTTTGTGTGTGTGTCTGAATCGGTGGTTTTGATGCCAGCCAGAAGCAATCGGAGAAGCTGTTGAAGAAGGAAAGGAAAGGAAGGGAGGGCAAGGGGAGGGAAGAGAAGAGAAGGGCAGGGAGGCAGGGAGGGAATATCTGTTTACATGGCTCAAAGGATTGAGAGAGGCGGGAGCACCACCATCAAGCCTCATCAAGCCGAACAGGGTGCGCACTTCAGAGGTGTGAGGAAGAGGCCCTGGGGCAGATTTGCTGCAGAGATCCGTGACCCATGGAAAAAGACCAGAGTATGGCTAGGTACCTTTGACACAGCTGAGGAGGCTGCCAGAGCCTATGATGCTGCAGCTCGAGCTCTAAGAGGAGCCAAGGCAAAGACCAACTTCGTGTCCCTTTGTGATGATCAGAGCACCAGTCAAAGCTCTACTGTAGAGTCTTGGAGTTCCCCCAAGAACCTCTATCATCGAACTCCTCCAGCAGCAGATGCAGCTGCTCACACAAAGAATCTGTACAACAACAGATCCGGAGGTGTATGTGATTCCTCCTGGCGCAGCTGTGGCCTAGACCTTAATGTTGCTATAGTCGATAATATGGTGGCTTGTGTGGAGGAGCCACCAATCAGTCGAGCAGCAGCAGCAGCTTTCAAGTCTGTCAGCAGCGCTGCTGGATGCTCCTGTATTATAAGCCCTGCTGAAGCTATCACATGTGCTCTGTCTGGTGGCAAGCGAGGAGCCCCCAGCTTGACCCCCATTCAAGCTCTTTTCGAAGATGACGACCATCATCCCACTCTTCCCTGTGACAAACGCCCAAAAAGCTTGAAGATCAAGGATGGAATGTTTACAACAGAGAGAAGAGACTTAGGAGTAGAAAAGGATTGGTTGGGTGTTAAGATGGTTGGAATGCAGCAGCAAAGCATCGGAGGAGGAAGTGAGACTCCTCGGGCTTGTCACAGTGATTGTGATTCATCATCCTCTGTGATTCTAAACTCTGAGGCCGCTGCTTTTTGTTCCCAGCCACAACAACCACCACAACAACAACAAGATGCTAAGCCTGTGATGCTAAGAACTCTTCCACTCTTAGATCTAAATCTTCCTCCCTGCTTGTAGCAAAGTGTGCCAGAGAGATGCGCAACTGTTGTTGTGCTTCTCTGCAGATTATATTGCAGTGTGTTCTTGTTGCAGTAGACACTGCTGCTCCAAAACTGTTGAATTTTGCAAAGAAGTTCCACTACTGTCAGAATTCATTTGTATGCGATTCTGAGTGCTATACCCATTTGCTCATACCACTCTCATTCATGTACTACGTTTGCAACTCAACTTTTTGCAATTTTGGAAGATTTAGGAGTAGTAAGGGGGACATGGGTTGGGATCGAGAGCCTGTCTTCTGGATGCAGCGAAGTGCACAGGGGAGGAGGAGGGGGAGGTGAGGGCCAGGCCTCTCTGTCACAGTGGGTTGTTGTGACTTTGTATCCTCTGTGGGTCTCATCTCCAAGGGCAGTAGCTTGTGGTCAGCAGCAGCAAACTGCAGCAGGGTGCCGCCTTGCATATGAGGAAAATTCTCCAGTTCTAGATCTTGATGTCCCTCCCTGTTTGTAGTGAGGATTTAGAGCTTGCACACCATTGCACTGTGGATTGTGGTGGTGGGTTGTTTTCAAAACCTGTGGGAACTTTGCTGAAATGTTTCATTATCATTTGTCATTCATAAAGATTGTGAATGCTGTATCATTGTTTTAAAACAAACACTTCCCAACACTTCATTTGCCTTGACTTTTGTGACTTTGGTTTCAGATGCAACTTGAATCTCCTCCTTGCATGCTAGTACCACAGGTGTAGGGAACAAGGCCAGTTTTCTGTTTCACACAGACACTGTAAGCTTGCTTTCTCACTGTGAAATACTTGAAAAGATGATCCAACATGCTGGATCTCTTACATCCAATCTGCCAGATGGCAAGTCGAATATCTAAAGATGAGCAGAGTCTTCCATGAATTGAATTGTGCACCTGTCTTCTATACCGGTTTAGATCTCAGGTGCTTCAGGTTTGAGGAGATTTTTGATACCTTTGGAGCCAAGCTCTTTATGGAGATGAGAAGCATTGGCCCAAAAATCAGTAAATATCACAACAAATCCTAAAAATCCCATTTGACCCATCATCATTGTTCTGGTGATCCTGGTGAATAGCTAGCTGGCCATGTTTCAGCGTTGCAATAAGTTCAATGAAGTGTCCTATGCTGTAGCTCGAAGTGTGATTCACAACCTGGTCTGAGTGCACATCACAGGGCTGAAGATAGAAGAACATATGCCTCTCTTTTCCACTGACGACAGCATTGCACTAGCAGCAGCTGTGCACAGCTCAGCAGTGGAAATGCCTGCTGCTTGGCTTGAATGATTGAGCCCGAAACAAGCACAGTAGATTACCTTGTTCATTGATTTGAGCTATTTTTTGAAGTAAAAGTTGATTAGTAATGATACGGGCAGTCAGGGGGATGTCATTTTGGTAACAGAAAAAGAGTAGTATCGCAGTATGCAGGCCAGGATGCAATGGAGGAGGCAATGGTGTTGCAGTTACTAGAGCTGCTGCAGCAGTCATGCAAATGGTTTGTAAGAGTGCTCAGAATTGCTCTTGTGCATGTAAACTTGGTTTTAACTGGCTTTTTGGTTTTTTGATCAAGTAAGAATTCAATGCTGTTGCTCTAGTTAGGTAGCACTTCAATCACAGAAGTTCAAGATATGGGTTTCGGTAGAAGTCATTGTTGATTGATCATGTTCTGGCACTCAATGGATTTGCGACGCTAGAGTGCTTGTCTTCCTCTGTCAATGGCTGCCAATGCGATCTTGATGTTTGTCAATGGGCCTAACCCTTGGGTTAACTCTCTTCCACAACTACTCATACTTTCAGCACTTCTTGATCTCAACTTAAGAATTTGTTATGGTTGAAGTTTCAGTCAGAATGCTCACTGCATGCTTTTCCCAAATGAACACATGTACTGCTTTTTGGCTCATTTCTGGTGGAAGGTTTCATGTTTTGTCTTACCAATGTTGCTGTATAGTTGGATTAACACTAAAGTTATCCATAAAGTCATCCTCTCTTTCACCCCCTATCCCCTCTTTCAGTGGTATCCGCAAAGTAAGGAAATTTTATTCAGTCTCAATATGCGGCAGTGGATGCACTCAGGAAAAAGGCAAATTTTTTTGGTCTTGTTTTTTTTTATCACATATATATTATTATGCTTCTAGCTTGTAATGTGAGATGACTTGATTATTATTTATGCTTAAGTTTTTTATCACTTAGTTTGATGTAATTTTTGTATTACTATTATTTTTGAAATGTTCTACTAGTAGTTTGAACCTTGCTAAGCCTTTTACATGTGTTCAATAAGATATGTCTAAATTAAGAATTTGATTGACATCAATTTTAAATTGTAAAGTTTTCTTACACTTTATGCTAGATGAAAGGAACTAAACACACCTTTTCCTGCTCTTGTACCCAAGTTATGAAAGTATGAACTTGGGAGTCAAGTAATGTTTTGCAAATCAAACCTCTTTTGATTTGTGATTTAATGTTTAATCTACCAAACCAGTCACAATGCTTGAATTTGTTATTAAAAAATAAATATATTTGTTAGTTCAACAATGGTAAACCAATTGTTGATGGAATGTTCACATAATGACCAACTAATCCAAAAAGGGGAGCATATCAATGGAACTCCTTTAAAAAAATGTTTAAAAAGTTTATGAGGTCAATGAAAGATGAATAATGAAAAGTCATGCAATATGAAGGTGGGTTAAATAAATTACATTATATGTAATACGTAGAATAACAAAGGTCAATGGTTATGAAATTGTTATCATTATGTTCATATTGACCACATAAGCAAAATTACATGACAAAAAAATGATAGCAAAATTTTTCATTTTATCAACTTTCAATTGATCACTAGTTAATATATAAATAAAAATTGCATAATCTACTTTCCAACATATTACAAATATTATTTTCAGTTCATTTATCCAAGTTCACATTGTTGAAAATTTTAGGTTTGAAATTTTTTTAAATCAAGCTTTTAAAAGTTCAATTTTAGTATCATTGGAGTCAAACTTTATATATAATTATCTCAAAATGGAGGTGCAAGTATTACACCATCCTATTCCCCCTTCCCATGTCTAGTGCTAAAAAAGTGCCAATTCATTTTGGAACCAAAGGTCAAACCTAGGTAGCGAGCCACATAGTATAAAGCCCAAGAACTATTACTAAATTGCGCTACACATTCATCATTCACTCCAAGCTATGTGATGTTTTGGTCTAACACCTTGACTTGCCAACCAATTCCAATGCAAAGTCAAACATTATTGGATAAAAAAAGTATCATATTCTTTGTCATCACTAATGTAAAAATGGTTTCCTTTGATGAAGGTCTTTTGTTTTAGTCTAACTACAAGGTTTGCACAAAATGTGATGTGAACAAGAATTGTCACTTGAAAGGAATGCCAGTGCATTCTTTGGATCTCATTTTGGATCTAAAATGTATAGTTTCCACAAATTCAATATGTGGGAGGATGGTGTTAGTAGGGAGGTTGGCCATGGACAACGGCATTGGATGTCTTGGCATTTAACAATAAAGTTGTGTTTGACAAATGCTTGTAGCTTGGGTTGCAAATAATCAAGGAATAGAGAAGGAGAAGTATCCTTGAAAGTTTTTTTAACCCTTGCTTTGGCCTCTTTTCATCTATTAGACCTATTGTTCAAAACATTTCGAAGATACTTTATAGGATACCTCTATAGATATATCATAAGGACAAATAGGCAGATTCTAAACTCCACATTCTACACACTCCCCCATCATGCAAATTAATTTATGCCATTCTTGTAGTTCCCTTTTCGGACATATGCATTCCTCCCACATCTTTGTGACCCCTTTACAAAGTTTACCATGGGCCCCACAAGATCTCTATTTGGCATTTCCCTCTCCCTTACAAACAACACATTAATAGTCACAAAAGTTTGTTATATGAGATCCTTGTCAAGCATCTCTCATTGCATTCAAACCTTGCCATAACATGTCAAATTTCACATGGTATTTACAGCAACATATTTTTATGTCCTTACATGCTTTCACAAAATACAACTTCAACCCTTCAAAAGCCCCTTGCCAAATTTCTAATTCAAGATGGCTAGTTACAAATCAAAGAAAGAAAGAAGTATACCAAGATTAGAATTCATAATTAATGTCAAAAGGAATCAACAATTGTATACATTGCATTAAAAATTACACAACTAATTATCAAATAGATTATTATTTGCCCCTTGAAACATAAAGTGCAATTTGCAAAAACAAAAACCTACTTGACTTTCCAACAAAAAATGTGTTGCATGCACTTCATATTGCTTTGGTCCAATGTGCTTGCAAGTGACATTTTTTTTGTTGGGACTCATTTTGTTCTTATTGTTCCACCATTACATCACAAACTTCTTTATTTCTTGAGGCAAACCATCTTGCCTCTTTTTCCTTTGAAAGAAACATTATTATGATGAACCACCAACTTGATGTGATTATCGGTGTTGAAACGCATGAACAAGGTTTTGATAGTTAGTACCTAATAATTTTGACAAAGTGCATACATAGGTCACGCTACATTTATGGCAAGCTCATGTAATGCACCCTTCCTTACCAAATTGTTTTTTGTGTTGGCTTGTTTAAGCAATTCCAATTCTACCATATTGTTTTTCAAGAACTTTAATTATGTTTTAGCTTCATGAGCACAAGGATAGTACTCAAGTAAAAAAAGGACAATGATTTCATGCCCAACAATTTTCTCTAAAACATCTAGGTGTGAAAAAAAGGTAGGACATGTAACCAACCTTACAATTAACCATTGAACAATTTTGATAGACTTCTTGGAGATATCTTTATTTGACATATCACAAATGGGTGGGTTTGGCTCAATGTTAAAGGTAAGTTGTTCAACTACTTCCTTGCCATCCTTTATTCTTGCTTGACATGCATGTTGTCACAACCTAGCACTTTTTTGAATCCATTCTACCACTTGAACATCCTTTTGAATCTATTCCACCACCTCATTCTCCACTTGACTTCATTCAACCACCTCAACATTCATTTGGATTTGTTTTACTACCTTAGCATGGGATTGACTTTGTTTGACCATCCCAACATTCTATTGAGTCTCTTCTACCATGTCAACATTGATTTGAATATGTTCTACCACCTTGGCAACCTCTAATTCTTTTGGAACCTCTACTTCTCCCAACTTTAACTGTTCATTAGCAATAACCAGCTTCATGGTTGGCCCAAGTTTAGACATTCCAGCTTGTCACAATTGGTTTTTTACATTTCCCATTTAGATCATGTGCAATAACTTCCAAACACAAATAAGAAAAAGAATCAAAGCTATACATATCCAATTTTAAGTGTTTAGATTTGTAACGGTGGAACTATAAATTTGGAAGCTAAAAATATGTACACATAATATTACTTCCATATGCATACTAGGTACATATAAGTTCATGTCAATTGAGAATAAGTACATACAATATTAATCTCATATGTAGACTAGGTACATAAGTCCATGTAGTTAGTTATATGCATATGGATATGATAAAACAAGATGAAATATTAATGTATAAACAAACCTTGCAGCACAAAGTGTGTCCATGAAATCAAATAGTGTCTACTATAAATCTTGTAATTTCCCATCAAAACTATTAGATTCCTTTGAAAGCCCATTTTGGAATCATTAAAGTCCTTTGGTTCCCCATCAAAATCATTAGAGTTGATACACATCATAACTTCTAGATTCACAATTCTTCCATAGTTGATCTTTTTTCCTCTAAAGCAACTTGTCACTCAAAATGCAAAACAAGAAGGTAAAATTTGTTGTAGAGCCATTCTAGAATGTTTTTTTATCAAACCTTTCCAAGCTTTGTTACAGTGCTACAAACTCTGAAATAATTATGTCATATCCTACCATGGGGTAACAACCAATATCTTTGGCAAAACATGATTCAAAATCAAGACATTAGGGATAGTTTTTAAGTATTGCCCCATTTGCAATTCATGGACATTCCTTGATTTGTATGTTTTCCAATTGTTAGTCAAAGCACATGCTAGGTATATACATGTCCATTTGCATAAAAATGTACATAAAATATAGTACAATATAATGTATGGTACAAAAAACTGATTTTAAACATGCACAAAAATGCATATAATGTAAAGTTCAAATACCTTCATGTCATATAAGGTATTAACTATATACAAACAATATATATACATATATAGAAACTAGTATGTATAACCTACATTACAACTACAATTGATGTGAAAAATGTGTAGGTCATATAGATGTAAATGTACATAAAGTAAACCACATATACATAAGTGTATAAACATGGTATGGATTACCACACAATATAGTTCATACATCTAATGTAAGTACACAAATTAATGAATGAACTATAATCATGTCATTATATATATTGTAACATGTACTAGGTTGTGTGTACATGGTATGAATTAAATACATACATTATATTGGTTCCCATTTCTTCCATTTCGTTGTTGTCACCGCTCCCTACGCTTTTGCTTTCCCAATTGAACTTACTCTACCTTCCTCTACTCTCTTCTAACCAACTACACTCACTCTTGGTTATCATTCTACTTGCTTTACAATATTTAACCAAATACTCTACAATTTCTCTATCCAACTGAGCTATTATAGGGCCTTTCTACCATCGTTTTTCATTCTTCCCTCTATCATCTAAGCCACATCCCCTCCTAGTGATTGTTCTACCATCATTCTTCACTCTTCTCATAGCATGGTACTATCCACTGGCATAGATTCAAACACTGAAGAAAGTATGATTTCTTTTCTATTTAAATAACTCCTACATGAAAAAAATCAAACCTTGCAACAAAACCACATGGTTCTTTGCAAGACTACATTGTTAGGCCCAGAAAGGGCGTCATATAGAGCTCGATGGGGGCTAGAGTGAACCAACACCCACTAGTGCACCAATTGGCCATTCTATTCATAAGATGGATTGTGTTTCTTCATCTAGTTCTTAACCATGTGTTAGCCCAACATTGTACCAATCAATTTTTTTGGGTTGTTGACCTTTGACCCTTTTTTTGGGTGTTTTTTTCCCAACCCTGACTTTATTCCCTCCAATCTAATCACTCTACTTCCCTAGCTACCCTATTAACTTAACTACATTACTGACCTACATCTTGACTCTACCTACCAACTCCTTACTTATTTGCCCTTTATTTTTTCATGTTTAAACTTTTCTTTTGGCTAAACCTTTTCCTTTTGGCACAACTTCTAACTATTCATGGCTAGACCTATATCTTTTGGCTAAACCTTTGACTTTTGGCACAACTTCTAATTCTTCTTCACTAAACCTATATCTTTTGGCTAAACTTTTTTTTTGGGGCACAATTTTTAACTTTTCTTGGTTAAACCAATCTTTCTTGGTTAAACCTTTTCCTTTTGGCACAATTTCTAGTTCTTCTTGTCTAAACCTTTTATTTTTAGCACAATTTCTAACTCTTTTTAGTTATATTTATATCTCTTGGCTAAACTTTTTCCTTTTGGCACAACTTCTAACTCTTCTTGGCTAAATTTATATATCTTGGTTAAACCTTTTCCTTTTGGCACAACTTCTAACTCTTCTTGGCTAAACCTATATATCTTGGTTAAACCTTTTCCTTTTGGCACAACTTCTAACTCTTCTTTGCTAAACTTATATATCTTGGCTAAACCTTTTCCTTTTGGCACAACTTCTAACTTTTCTTTGCTAAACCTATATATTTTGGCTAAACCTTTTCCTTTTGGCACAACTTCTAACTTTTCTTGGCTACATCTATATTTTTTGGCTAAACCTCCATCTCTTCACAGCTAAATGTTTACATGTTGACAAAATTTCTATATCTTTTTAGTTAAACATCTATCTTTAGGAAAAACATTATTTTTCAACAAAACCTATATGTTTTCTTGGTTAAACTTCTACCTTTTGGTAAAAAATTTAACTTTTTTTGGCTAAACCTATATATTTTATAATTTTTCTTGACAAAACTTCCATCTATTCATTGCTAAACCACTTACATGTTGGCAAAAACTCTATCTATAATTAACTAAACTTTTATTTCTTAGCAAAACCTAAACCTCTTTCTAGCTAAATTTTTACCTGTGAATAAAACTTTTATATATTCATGGTTAAACCTCTCACTTGGAAAACCTTTGAACTTTTCTTGTTTGAACTTTTACATTTTAGCAAAACCTTTATCTTTTTTGCATTATATTTTTACCTATCAATAAAACTTCTATTTCTTTTTGGTTAGACCTTTACAAATTGGAAAAACTTCTAATTCTTCCTAACTAAACCTATACCTCTTAGCAAAACTTCCATCTTTTCATGGCTAAACCTCTATTTGTTACCAAAACCTTTACCTTTTGACATATATATATAGTTGAATTAAACTAATGACTATTTTTTCGACAAATTTTTTTAACAAAATTTTTGGCTATCTTATTAACGTAGCCATCATATTAACATAATTACATTATTGACCTAACTTTTTCCTTATTTGTGTACACTACCTATTTATAATTTATAAGATACAATTGTCTACCATTATATGTTTTACAAAATATGAAGGTATTACATTAAATGAACTTACAATCATTTAAATCATATTTGACCCCTTGATGTCAATAAATGGTAACCATGAATGTAGATATTACACATTTGATTAGTTTTTGTGACCCACACATAGGTAATGCATATTTTGGTAACTATTGTTATAAGCTAAAATAGTTGAAGATCCAATAAAAAAATACAATACCCACATACAATGACAATGTCATTTCAAATTCAATACATTCCAATAATTATTACATATTTTATGACCAAAATGTAAACATTTTTTTCTTTTGGATTCTTTTTTTTTTATAAATAATTTTCTATGTCGTTTTTTCCTTCTATTTTTTTTTTAAATTTCTTTTACCCCTCCCACCCCCACCCCCCCCTTTTTTTTGTTCTAGGTTATTTTGTTCTATTATTTATCACAATTAATTTTTTCTTCTAGTTTTCTATTTTTTGTCTTCGTCATTTTTTTCATTGAACATGCATATTTTATGCCCAACATTTGGGCACATTGCGTAAACCATCCAAAAATACCAACCAACATTTTATGTTTCAAATCAGAGTATTACAAGATCATTCTAACAAAACTATTGTTTATTTTATGGCCCTTCTGCAAGTATTTCACATTGAACTTTATGTTTTTGAAATTCTTTTAATGTAATAATGTAACATTGCAATATGTTTCAAACTCATATTTTTAGGGAAAATTTCAAAAACATGCAAACATAATACAAAGTGAGGTTACAATTACACTATAACAAAACTTGTATGTATTTGAAAATATAAAATACATTTTCATTAGCTACCATATCATGTGTTCACCAATAAGTTAGTTGTTGTTGTAACCAGCTTAATAGCATGTTGATGAATGTAAAGTTGATAGTGATACAATTGGAGTTGAATGACATTGGTTATATAGTGGTATTTCATAGTTGTTCAAAATTTGCATCGAATACATGACACACATTAATATGCAAGTTTGAAAAATGTAAACCAAACTCCCAAAAAATTACATGGGTATGAACATATATAGTCTATTGGATTTTCTTAAAAAAAGAAAACTGAAAAAAAATTAAAGGAAATAGAAAAACAAAACTTCATCTTTTGGAATTTTAAAGACAAAAAAAATGGAAAAATAGGGGGAAAATAATATTATATATTATATATATATATAGGACAAACATAATAAAAGAAAAGAAAAACTTCTAGCATTTAAAAAATACAAAAAATGAGAATATGAAGCAAAAAGACCCCAAAAATCTTATTATTCCTGGTTCACTCTGGCCCTCCATAGGGGTATTTAGCAGATCGTGTTTTGCTCAGCAAAATGGTTGTAGGGGTGAGTCGCCAGTATATTGTAAGCTTCGTTTGCACCATGTCTCCTCTTCCTCCTTGTGTCCTTGCCTCCTCTTTCACTTCCTCCAGGTACTGTGCTCCTCCTCCATCTATAAACTCCCTTTGCAAACTCGATTGTTTCACAAAGCTCAGTTATGTAGTTGCATCAGAATCAAATGCATTTAACTTAATAATTGCAATTTTTAAACAACGAAGCTTTGCTGCTGCTGCTGCTGCTGCTGTTGTGCAAGGCTGTTGTTGTCATCGTTGCATCATCTCCAGCGAACTTTCTACAAGCATGAGATCGAGGAGAAATCTGCTGATTGAGTGTTTGTTTTCTTTTGTCTTTTCTCTTTTGTGCAGATGGCCTTTCTCTCCTGCTGTCAGGCGTGACCGAGACGTGTTTGTGGTCAGCCACCGAAATATGATCCAGAAAGGGATGGTTGTGTGCTGCCAGCGGCAAGATTTAGCGGAAAAAACCGGAGCAGTGGAGACAAATTCCAAAGTGCTCACTTCTGGAGAAACTCTTCATCGAAAGATCAGTAGAAGGTAAACACACACACACACACACACACACTTCCTGAACCCGCTTTATTTGCAAAGATTGAGCCGAAGAAGTTCCTGATCGAATGATCTCAAAGGGATAACAAACAGTACACCGCCGCTGCTGAGTACTAACAAACATTGCAACAATGTTAGAAACTTTGCATGAAACATGGACCTTAAACCCTAAAGCTTGAAGGTAAACCCTAAACCCTTCCTGAACCCGTTTTATTTGCAAAGATTGAGCTGAAGAAGTTGTGGATTGAATGATCTCAAAGGGATATGCCAGAGTCAAAACCTCAATGTCAGGTTCCATCAGTGACGACAAACAGAATGCTGCTGCTGCTGAGTGCTAACAAACATTGCAACAATGTTAGAAACTTTGCACTAAGCATGGACCTCATCCAATTTTCAATATGTGTTTTGAGAAAGCAGGTGAAACCCTAAAGCTTGAAGATAAAGTGGTCATTCTTGCTTGGCAAATTTTGCTCCTTGGCATTTTTTGTTTGTTTTGAGTGGATCTTGCTTGGCTTCAACAGCCAGCCTCCAAGGCTGCAATTCCATAGTTCTTCTTCTGTTTCTCTATGTAGTTGATTTGACGTTAGATTCTTTCTTGGTTCTCGAGGATCTTGCAAGAATGTAGAAATTGGTGACAACAGATATGCCCTCATGAGGTTTGTTCTTCCTTCAAGAGTTTGGATGCTCATTGAGTTTTGAAACATTATTGTGTATCCTAGCAGAGGGCAAGTTTTACCCAGGATCTTCATGTGCACAACACTTTGTTTGCACATAGAGCCTAAGCTTATGTTTTGTTCATGGTTTTGAGTTTTGACTCCTTATGTGACCACTTTGCTCATAGGGAAACCTTGTTGTTGAGTACAAGCGGTACCAGTTTGCTACTGGCATTTCTCAATTTCAGGTACTTTTAGAAGGGTGTCTTTTATCATCCTTGTTGTTGTTACTCATGTTGTTTATGCCTCAAAACATACTTCTTTTTCTTCAGTCACTCTAAAATTCCTTGAATTTGTTTCTAAAGCATATATTAGACTTAACCAAAATCCCAGAACCAATAATCATGTTGTTTCCTTTGTTGGGAAGTGTCAAATGGATGAGGGGAGTGGTTCTGCAGTGGCACAAGGCCTGATTACTTGGGAGTTCAGACAAATCCACCATCTTTGGCATTGTGCCCGCTTGCCCCTCCTTGCATCTCCACATCTGAGGAAGCAAATGACCCTGCACACTACGTGCCCCCCTGGTACTACAGGGCTGCACTAATCATTCTTCCTTGATTGAGGCTTGTACTTTTTTTGGAAATAAATACTAAACCCTGATGAGAAGGCTTAAACCTTCCTTGGTTTCTGCTGTAGTTATGCATGTAACATTTGTTGTCTCTCTTGATTCTAGTAAGAACTAGGCAGACATATACCTGCGCTATCCCTTTAGGCAGCTTGTGCAATTGTGATGGATTTCTAATGTGAAACAATGTGGAAGTTCAATGAAAATGTCCTGTCTTTCTCTTGCATCCTTCAGGACATATAATCCAGAAGATGGACGAGGAAGGAAAAATCCTGCATCCAAGGAGAAGGCTATGGCTGAGCTTCTAGAAACCGTAAGTTGATTCTCATACGACATCCTGCATGCAGCATAATTGAGGCACCATGTTGAAGTAGTAAGATCTATCTGTTGTCAATGTGTTGCAGATCCAATCAACCAAGCCTGACAACTTCACACCCCGGATTGTGGAGAAAACTGACGACTATGTCTATGTGGAATATTCCAGCCCTTTCTTAGGGGTGAGTCTTTGACCATTCCTGCTATCAAGTCAGGTTGGTTGCCCTGAGTAAAACCTTAGACCCAAAGAACATTAGAAGTGTTCTAAAACATTATAACTCAAGTATCTAACTCTTAGAAACTTATAACTCTACATTATTTCTAACTCTTCAGAATGTTATAAACTCTTCATTTTGACAACCTGTTGAGTGTCAGTCCATGAAATCCCTTGATGTCACTTCAAATGTTCTCATTTGTGGATCATAGCTTGAGGAAGAAAATTGTTTAAAGGAAAATGGTCTAGATTTTTTTTGATCAAAGCAGTAGCAACTGCTTGCAGGCACTTATGTGTGTAGAACTGGTTGATGTGCACAGTTTGTGGATGATGTGGAGTTTTGGTTCCCCCCTGGTAAACGATCATTGGTAGAGTACAGGTCTGCATCTCGATCAGGGCAGATTGACTTTGGTTTTAATCGCAAAAGAATCAAGGTATGTTGGAACAGATTTCACTTCTGTTCTAGAAGAAAATATCAGTCCTTTGACATGTTCCATCTGTTATTGAGGACTCTGATTTAGTTATTTCACAGTTCCTGAAGACTCTTCTTTCCACTATAAATCTTTGATGATTTGGGCTCATTTTGTACACAGGCCTTACGCAAAGCATTAGAAAGCTATGGATGGGAGTCTATTGGCTTTTGATTTTGACCAACATCAAGTGCAGCAAGTCTGTCAACTTTCATCTCTTCTATTTCATGACTGGAGGTAAGAGCACAGTCTTACCCTTTCATAATTTCTGTGCAACTGATATATAATTTGTGTCAGATTGCAAGAATTAGCTAGGTTTGGCTTCTCGAATCACTCTTGGTTTGATCTCTGAAAGGATGGAGGGATTAGGTCAGGCAATCATTTCAAATGGCTAGTGCTCAGTCATGAATCCAACAGTGCCACTGAAGTTCAGTGCAAGAAGGCGAGTCACTATATAATCTGAACATCCAGAAACTAATTCTCATTTCATGTTGTGCAGAGTTCAGCCTGCTGTTCATTGATTAGTTTCACCTCAGTCAATATGGATGCTGTACCAAGGTGTTCACATTTAACTAAGCAATACCTTATGTTTACACCACCTTGCAATGACAGTTTTTGCTATGTATGTAGCTGACTTACAAGGAAATCCTGTTTAGAAGGAAATCAATGGATCTTCTCAATCTTCTACAGAGTCCAAGATCAAATTCTATACTACACTTCCTGACATGGTTGTCAGATTTGCCTCTGGCTCACATGGACTCAGAAATTATTGCTGGATTCAATGGCAGATGTTAATATCCTGTGACATTTAGGTTTCTGTGGGGTGACATTTGAGGCCACAACTAATCTTACCTAAGGGTTTACTCAAGCCTCCTGCAACAATTTCTGAAGGAAGATTTTGAATGGCCTTACCTCTCCCCTCAACCTGTTATTTTGGATCATGTATCCTTCAAGCCTCCAAAGAGGCCGATCCCTTTCCTACACACATTCCTGATGGTGCCACAAGTCTTGACGTGCAATGCTGAAAGCAACGTATATGAAAGCAGAGGCATGGAAACCCAGTAAAAGTGGCTGTGGTGAAGCTCACTTCAACAGTTTTGAACTTGGTTGCTTGCAAGATGAGGCTGTCCCCTCTCGACCACATCTTTCAAAGATCCATGAATAGGGTCTTTCAGGGATGTGCTCCTTGGCATCTATTACCATTCCAACCACAAAGGACTTCTCATTTAGGTTGTTGAATAATAATTGCAAGACTAGAGAACTTCAATGCTGCACTTGAACTCACTCTACGCTATCCTGTTAGGTGCATCACTTACCTCACCTAGCAGGGTCACTGGCACCTTACCTGACATAAGAGCCAGGGGCTTGACCATTCCACTGTACATAATCATGAGATGATTGTGCTTGACAAAATTGTATGTTATGAGACACAAAAATTTGCCTTTGGATTGCACTTCAAATTCGGTCCTACAATTTTCAAGTAATGTACCAAGGAGTCAAGGTCCAGGGCATAGGGCTTCTTTCCCTTCAGGTTGTGATGCTTGACAGCAGGGCCTTCCCAGCAGGACCCTATTGGGGTAAAAGTCAAGTAATGGTTCCTGAAATAAAAGCTGGGTGGGATATTTTGGCCAGGGTGAACCAGCACCCATGTTGGTACCTTGACCTTTTACATTGAGGCCATCATAGGTAGATAGGCTGGTGAGCGAGCATTTAAGAACTCAGACAAGGTTGATTCCTTACAAAGTTTTCCTCTGCTTCTGTGAAGCTTAAAGAACATTTGTAGCCCTCCACCTAGCGCTCCCAACATCACAAAAATTGCTACAAAATAAAAATCAATAACTTAAAAATAACTAGCATTTTCATATTTATAAGTAAGGAGGAATTCAAAACAAAGGTTAAAGGGATTTTATGATGCAACCCCAAACTCTTTAAGAGACCCAAATGTGAGTCCTAAAGTGAAAAAAAAAAGAAAAAAAAAATTGGAACATGCTCCCTAACTTGCAACAATTCGGGGGTAGGAAAGCGGGTTGGAGCTCCGGGATGGGACGAAGACGAACTCACAAGCAAGAGTTCAAAATGAAATCAACTTGCACAACCAAGAAAAGAGGGTAGTTAATGCACGTTAAAAAGAAAGTGGTGCAACAAACTTACTAAGAACAACCTCAAACATAAGTTTTACACGACCCACAACCTTTGGGAGGAGGCACCACTCCCCTCCCTATAATATATTATGTGTTTCTCCACAAGGATTACATTCAAATGTCAATTTTCCTCAAGATTCCTAAATGAAAGTCCTAAAACTAGGACTCTTATTGTTTCAACATTTTGGATGTTCATATCTTTTTCAAATCAAGTATGTTTTGAGAATGCAAAGGCAATATCTTATAGCCTTCAAAAATATATTTCCAATTATGTATAGCATGCCCCAATTAGACCTCATTTGACCCTTGATTTCAAGGGGTTTGTGATTGGGAATCAAATTTCCAATTTGCCTCCCACCCTTTCTTTTGATCATAACTTATGCAAATTGGGTTTAAATGAATAATGAAAGGGCACTTTAAGCATTTAAGCTTCAAAAAAATTTAAATGGTGTCTTAAGGGCCCAATTTGATGTTTTTTTGCCTTTCCGACTAATGTTTTAAACATTCGTAATTCTCGCACGAATGTAACTCCCAAAGTGAGAGTGCATTTGGAAGTCATTGGGCTCCATACCTTGCACTTTCCCTCATTTGTGAAAGTTTGTTTCACGCCTAAACACATTTTCTTGGCCTCATGGGCCTTTGCATTCCACATTTAATCAAGAATTTAATGTTAGGGTTATGACATTTTAGACTTGTAAAACTAGAAATATTTGTCCCACCCATGGTTAGTAGGGTTAGGCATTGACTTAATACTTGCCTATGACTTTAAATGAGAAGTCCATCGAACATCTATGCATAAAATTTGTTAGGATAGTTGTAATTTTAATTATGTGTATGTACTTTGGTTATGTGGAATCAAACTTCTTCATCAATCATCTTTATTTATTTTTCAAACCACCTATCCCCCATTCCATTTGCATTATGTACACAACATGCATTGTGTTGTAGGCCCTACTAATATCTTGGTTAACATTAGAAGCCACTTCACATTTCCCAATTTTTTTCATGATGAACATCTTTTCATTTAAATAACTAGGTTCCTTCAAAAAATATCCAAAGTTATTAACCTTGTATTAACCACACATTTGACCTCTTTAAGTGTTAAACATGTAGTTATCTTATGTATATATGTGACTTTTTAAAATATTAAATTTGTAATATCAGATGTATTGATTTGATTTTTAAAATGTTAAATTTAAGTTATTAGATGTATATATTTGACTTCTTAAAGTTTTAAATCATAATCTATAATTATTTTGTTAGATATATGTTACCATGTATTAGTACATATTCGACCTTTGTATGTGTTAAGTTAGAATCAAATAAATGTTAAGTAATTAGTTATCATTAAGCATTTTAATTCCTAATTAGTCAAGTAACTACTTTAGTTAGTAGTTAGTGGTACATATTTTGAATTAATGTTAGATTATTACTTCATGTATTAGTAAGAACCACCTAATTTATTTAAGGAGGTGAGTTTGAATCATTTTGTATTTTTGTTCATTTGTAATAACATTCATAAAATTGTTTTACTATCTTTTGAATTTGAATTTATACATTATGTTTAGTTTGAACATGCATGCATAGGAATAATGAAATTTTTATGTACATGTATTTAAAAAGTGTATATTTTGTCTATGAACAAAAAAATTCATCGTCATGCACACAATACTAACACCAATTTTAATGTAGTCCAATTGGTGCAATATGTTAGCAACATGGTGAGATCTTGGATATTTAAAATTTAGGTAGATGAACAAACCTCGATGAACAACAACCATAATGTTGTTCATTGATTACATTTTTTTGCACCCATTGAACCAAGTTTTGTGTGTACATTGTTCCAAGATTTTTGGATTTTGATGGATGTGTCCGTCATAACCTTACTTTGAGAGAGTGTGAAGATGGAACTCACACTCCCAAAGTTGGGACTTGGGAGTCCTTCGAGACTCCCAAAATTTCAGAATTTGATTACAGGGGCCAAAACACATGGCATTAGGGTGTTATTTATATCATTGGAAAGCTATCAAAGTGTAGATGTCGAAAATGAGCTCTCATGGGCCATTTGGACATCTGCAGCACAAGTTATGGCAAAAAGAAAGGTCGAGAGTCAAACTAACAGTTTGACTCTCGACCACTAAAAGTTGGGAATCGACCCGACCCTGATGCATGTAGGTTGAGTGCGATAGACTATTGGAAAGATCTCAAGGAGAGTTACAAGTTTGCTTTAGACCTCATCTCAATCAGAGGTCTGAGCAAAAAATTATGACGTCACAAAGTTCCAAGAATTCAAACTAGGATAATTTCAGGACTTCTCTTTGAGAGTCCCGGGACAAAAAGCCATTCGGATGTGAGTGCCGTGGAGAGGCACATAGTATACTATATGGGGGAAGGTGGTGGCTTCCCCCGAGTCCAGGTCGTGATGAGTCTTGTGAGTCCAGAGTTGCATGTGACTCGTCCTAGCACCAAGGGTGCTCCAGAAAGTGAATTAACCAACTTGTTAGTTGGTTTGATGCAGGTTCGAGTAAGTAAGTAAAATTTTTCACTCTTCCTAGTCCCATCCCAGAGCTTCAACACGCCCCTATACCCCTTCTAGTGTTGAAAGCTGGGAACGTGCCCCGAGTTCTTCACAATTCCGCTGTTAAGTAACTTAGACCCAACTTGGGTCTAACTAGGAACTTGGGAGCGCGTCAGTGTCATTAATCAACCCAATGCAACCCTAGAAGTTAGGTATGGTGGTGCCCAACACAAGTTCCTCTCATAAAATGGGCTATCAGATCTCATCTTGAATTCCATGATTGATGTAAAATGCAATGAAAATGACATCACAAATTACACTCTTCAAATGATTCCATAAAAAAATCATATATGCAAACGTTATCATGTTTCATGTCCAAAATAAACTATAGAAGGCACATTATTCAAAGCTCAATTTTAAAAGATGCCATGTTTGAATGTGGTGATCATTTACAAAATATCCACGATCCATTAACCCCTACATTTTCGAATAAAACCCTAATCCAAATTCTAAACCCTACTTTAATCAAAAGTTTAAAACTAAATGCCTAACCCAAACCTTAAACCCAACCTTAATCCAAATTTTTAATTATAACTTTAATTCAAACCCTAAAACTAAAACCCTAATCCAAACCTTAATCCAAAGTTTTAAACTAAAATTTTCATCCAAACCTTAATCCAAAGTTTTAAACTAAAATTTTAATCCAAACCTTAATCCAAAGTCTAAAATTAAAACCCTAACCTTAAAACTAAAACTTGAATCCAATCCTTAATCCAAAATTTGAACTAACCCAAACCTTATAACTAAAACCTTAATCAAAACTTTAATCCAATTTGTCTAAAACTAAGACATAAACCCCTAGAATTGAAACCCTAACATAAATTTTAAAACAAAAATCCTAATATAAACGTTATAACCAAAACCCAACCCTAAAATTAAAACTTCAGTCCAAACCTTATAATCCAAAACCTTAATTTAATTCCTTAATCCAAACTTTGCAATGAAACACATAATCCAAAACCCCAAACCTAAACATTTAAAATCAAATTTTTAGTTTGAAATTAAATTGTGGTGCCCACTTGTAGATCATTCATGGCTAACAAGGATGGACACTAGTGTTATCAATTCGTCAAATTCCACCAATGTGAAATTGGTTAATATTTTGAACAACCTTGGCATTGCTTGCATAGTAGCAAACACATCTTGAATTCTCACACATGGGTCCACTAATTGACCTTCACTTTCTTCCAATTCATTAACATTCAACATGCCAAATGAATTGGCTAGAATAACTACACATGACTTTGCCTATCCATGTCCATGAACAAAGTTCCAACATCTCATCATCACTTGAGGAAGAGGAGCTATAACCATCTCCCATATAATTAAAACCATGACTTGAAAATAAAGCCGTGATCTTCAAGTGGAAATGCCTTTCACAAGTGAAATGAAACAAACAAAAATGTGAAAGTTGTTTCCACTTATACAATCCACTATAAAACAAAGCTTGTGGATTTAAAATAAAGGTCATGGATTAGCTTTTGCACTAGGGTGATAACAAAGGTTTTAAATTCACATTAATTTGTATTGCATTTTTGGGTTCATGGATTAGGAACAAGAATAAAGTTAGCGTTATGAACTATGATTTTGGACTAAAATTATGGTAACATTTGTATACATTTAAATAAGCCTTATGTAGCACCCCAAATAACCGTTCGCCTAAATAACCTTGTAAATGACAATTAAGTATCCTTTACTTTATGTAGGCCCTTACATGATCCTAAAATATCCCCTTTAGGTACCTTTTAAACAACCCTCTAAATTGTACCATATGGATAACCTCAAACAAGGTAAGCCCTTAGTTAATCTTTAAATATCCCCTAGCTAGATTTTAAATAACCCCCTAAATAGCCCCTTCTGTAACCTTATAAGTATTCCCTAGGTATGCCTTAAATTTGAAAGTCCCTAGGTAGTCTCCTTAATAGCCTTTTCGGTAGCCCCTATGTAACCCTATATGTATCCTCTAATTTAGGAAGTATGTAGGTTATTGTATCCTTAATAATCCATCCCTAGTTAACCCCATAATGATTCCCAAAATGATCACAAAACAACTTCCAATATAGCCCCTTAAATATTACCCTAAGTGTACCTTAAATAACCCCATATGTATCCCCTAATATAGGAAGTCTGTAGGTAGTCTCCTTATTAATCCCCTAATTAACCCCTAAAATGACCACAAAACAACCTCCATTATAAGGTAAATAATACCCTAAATGTACTTGAAGTAACCCCCTATGCAACCCCATAAGTAAACCCAAAAAATGTCTCTAGGTAGCCTCTTAAATAATATATAGGTAGCACCAAAAGAACCTCATATGTAACCCCTTGATAGCCCCCTAACTAACTGCAACAAATATTTTCTAAGTTTCCCTTAATTAAACAATCCCTAGGTTGGAACCTAAATAACTCCTTAAGTAGTTTCTAATTGCCCCAAAAGAACTTTCTAAATAACCCCCTAATTAACCTCACAAATATTTTTAAAATCTTCCTTAATTTAAGCAATCTTTAGAATGAACCTAAAATAACCCTTAAAAAGCCCCAAAATAACCCTCAAAATAATCCTCTAGGTAATCCCTAAATGATTTTTATATAACCCTACAAGTAAGTAATCGTTAAGTATCCCCTGATCTAGAAATACCCTAAGTAGCCCTTATACACCTTCTAGGTAATCCTTAAACAATCCATAGGTAGATAGTAGGTAGACCATAGGTAGCTTTTGGGTAGATATGTAGGTGGTGTATGAATACTTTTAGGTAGGTACGTAGCCCATAGATAATTAGGTAGTTGGGCCTTACATATTTCACCCCGGGTCCATCATCAACGACCATGAAAGTAAATTAGCCTATGGTTAGAAAAGTGATCATGGTGCTTAAATTTTGCAAAGTTATCTTGAGTTTTTATGGTTGATCTAATCTTTTAGTGACTTTATGGATAGTTCAAAAAGGGCAAATGAGAAGGACAATCGGGAGGAAAGTGAAGTTGAAACCCAATGTTACTTTATGGATAATTTTATTGTAATTAACAATTGCGATTAACCATATAGTTAATTGAGTTTATTTGTTATGGGTATGTAGGTATCCAAAAATGTTTTTGTTGTTGTTGCACTTATGTGAATGGTTAGCTTATTATGAAATATATGATTGAATTATTACTATTGTTATTAAACGCCACGAAATCATTTTGATGTGAAAGGACACTAATGTATAAGCTAGAAACTGAAATTAAAAGATTTCAAAATAGAAATTTTTGAAGATTGGTGAAATTAAGATTGAATAATTATGATAATGAAATATTTTACAATACACATGTTGTGAGGAATTTCAACAAATCTCTTAACTTGATTTACATTAAAAAATTAAAAAATTAAAACAACTTTGTAAATGAATGTTTTTTAATAAATTCAACAACTTTTCATTAATTAACAAAATTTGCAACAAGCATTGTTTAATAATTTTATTTTATAACCATTCATTTGGCAAACACCATTTCGTTGATTTCTTCTTAAATGTTTTAAATTAAATCAAGAAAATTAGGGAAAACAGAACCTAGGAATTTAAATTTAGGAAAGTTGAAAAATGAATGAATATGCATATGTTGGACATTGGATGAATCTTGGAAAATTAAATAATATATTAATTTTAAAAAATGATGGATATTCAAACCATGGAAATTTGATAATGGATAAAACCAAGGATGTTGGGAAAGATGGAACTTCAGAAGTTTAATGATGATGATAATTAGAGATGGTATAAATGAAACATGTATAGGGTCCATTTTGCACCATAATTCACTTAATAGTTCTTGATTAAAAATTGTATTCAAATGCAATTTAGTCGAATATGAATGTTTTGAGATATAACCCCATACATGTTTTGAAGGAGTTACAATGTTATAAAAAATCAAACACCATCTTTTCTAATTTGAAATCAATTTAACGATTTTTGAAAATTTTAGTCATTTGATGTAATTCCCATGGACAACTCAAAAATATATTATAAGGAGGAAGGTGGTGTCTCCTCCCAAGTCAAGGGTGAAATCAAAGTATGTATGTGACCCAAATTTGTTCCATTTACATTAAACAACTTATATTGTTTGGCTTGTACAAGTGAATTGAATGAAAGGTGCTTGTGAATGTCATTTAGTTTTAAATATTCTCTTCAATTTTTTGTTTTTGCAAAAAATTACAAACCTAATGCACAAAACCTACCACAATAAAAAAATTTCTAAAATACATAAGGTTTAAAATTAAAAAAAAACAAAAAGTAAGCTAAAATTTAAATTTGTTTCAATCCCATCTTGAAGTTTTGGCACACCCTTGGTGTTCCAATACATGGAGTTGGGGAGTGCGACACATGTTTTTATTTTTTAAATTTTTTTCTCATTTTGAAAAATTACTACCAATACCTTGGGACAAGTTGAAAGGTGTGTCACAAAATGTTTATATTTTTGGAGAGAAATATTCTATTGTTATTACATTCATTTCACAATAAAATTTTATGGGACCTATTATTACTCATATCAATTTTCCAACCTTGGAAAAATATTATTAAAGGGTTTAGGAAAAAATTGAATGCCAAGCATGAATCAAATTCCTAAATTTTTTTTTGGTGAAAATACAAGTGATAAATAAATATTGAAATTTTAATTAACATGAATCATATGTTATGCACCCATAAGTTTGTCAAATGCTATCGGTGATAAATAACCTCTCCAATTCTTGGTTTTTGCAACATAATGCAAACCCAATAAATGATAGAAAACTATAACAATAAAGAAATTTCTAAAGTACATAAAGTTTAAAAAGAATTAGGCAAAAGTAGGCCCAATTTAAATTCAACCACCTAGAGACACAACAATCAAAGACAAGAAGGGAATTCTCATCCTATAAATGGATTTTCATTACCTAACCTAATGCCAAAGCCTAAGGAACTATAGAATCATCATCATTTCATGTTGGTGGCTTTGCACTTGAACAATTCCATTAGATTAACAATATCAACTACCTAATATCACAAATTTAAAATTGTTTTGTGGGTTCTTCTACATGTCACTTTACATGGGTTTGACCATCTAGTCATCAAGTTGCATTGATGGGATGGTTACTTTGATCGCCTTGTTTCCATGGATCTAATAAATGATTTTTGCTTAGTCAAAAAAAAAAAAAAAAAAATTTTAAAAAACTTTGGATGTTATTTTACTTTAACATTTTCATGTGAAATTTTTATTTTTACACCCCCATAAAAAAAAACCAAACACATCACAGGGAAAAATTGGTGACCTACAAGCCTTTGAAAAAAACATA
>Ga0116231_10004172_pt1 | contig 29426 bp, 47 predicted proteins | sample S1TSphgellanicum_2_FD_89695 | JGI IMG/M metagenome (GOLD analysis project Ga0116231, IMG submission 89695) | Host-associated microbial communities from peat moss isolated from Minnesota, USA - S1T2_Fd - Sphagnum magellanicum MG | ecosystem: Host-associated > Plants > Peat moss > Unclassified...
AAAATCCTAAATTGTATTGAGCTTTGGAATCAAGGCAAGAATGTGCTAATGTGTCCAAACCCTAAAAATCCTAAATTGTATTGAGCTTTGGAATCAAGGCAAGAATGTGCTAATGTGTCCAAAGTCCAAACCATTGTTGGGTGGTTATTTCATTTTTTGATTAACCTTTTGGTTCTGGTTTTTTTTGAAAAAAAATTGAAAAAAAAAAAGTGGTCCGCTCTTTTCAAAAAACCTCAAAGAATCGACAGATTCCATGATGTAAATAGCAACAAACCAGCATTTCCATGAAGAAAATTGGTGCAACAACATGAGTTGTTAAAAAATTGCACATACCCAAGTATTTCATGTACAAACCAAGCATCTCAAAAGCACATCATCATTCTGTGAGGGAGCAAATTCTTCAAGAAGACATTGATGATGCTCATGTGTCCCCAAAAGGAGCAAGTCGCTAATAATATTCTTACAAAACACCTAGGTAAACTCAAATTTAAAGAGTAGAGAGAAGAATCAGGAGTGTCATCCATCACAAGTTCACCTTGTTGCTAATATGTTCTTATTGTTTTCATAGTTGTGTACCAGTACATTCAGTTGCACCACACCGACAATTTCCAACTGGAATCCCTCCCTCACCTGCATACATTGCAGACCATGAACTAGGACAAAAATTCTACAACCTCACTACTTAATAGCACACACCCATAAGAATGAGTGCCCAACTTGTCTTCAAAAGGAAACTCCACATTTATGCTCAATGTTTTACTTGAGTATGGTTGTGAATCTTTATCACCAAGATTGCATGTTGAGATTAATGCATGCACACTGCCAAAAGGTGCTTTCTGCCTACAAAGAACAGAGTAAGTAGGCTACTAAAGAAATCTCTTGCTTCAGGGATTTTGATTCAGCACCAAGAAGCTTTATGGGCTACCAGAAGGTGCCTAAATTACTTCCTCTAGAAATGGAACCTTGAAAACCATTGTATGAGAGCAGTCACTGGTTTGAAAGGTATAGAAGCATGTATATTATTGATGCATTGTGTAAAGCACTCTTCTAAATTTTTTTGTGTAAATGGAGAGCACTTCAAATCAAACAATACAACCTCCTTTTTTCAAAGAGGCATCTTACACCTTACACCTACTATGACACCACCTTCAAAGTACGTGTAAGGTACTTCCCTTGAAATATCGACCTTGCTTTTCATGCCTCTTAAATCTTTGTGTTTTACAATTGGGTTCGCCCCGCTGCTAGGGCATTACACCTTGGAGCTCAGGGTCCACCCTCTGTTCTTGGACATTACACCTGGGACCTAAGGTCTCTGTTCTTGGGCAGTACACCTTGGACCTCAGGCTCTGCCCTTGGGTTTCAGGGACAGCAGGGCCTTACGCAACACAAAAATGGACAAATACAGTGAAGAACACATCATTGGGTTCAGAGAGTTCAAGCAACCCAATTGTTTGATTTTGAAAAAAAATTGTACAACAGAAGTCTACAGTGTTAAGAAGAGCTCACAGATTTCAAAACCATGCTCATAACTTCATACAATTATTATTCACAAATGAACCCATGATGATGCACCAGCAGAAGCTGACATTGCATTCTGACTATAGAAAACAGTTGCAATAGAGGAAAGAAAGTCACGTGTGGAAACCAACCTAGTCATATGTATCAAAATTCCAACTTCTACCTCAACCAACATTAATGTGTATGCAATAATTTACTACAAGAGGGGATGAAGAGAAGAGAAATCTCAAACAAGCTAAAGAGAAATACAAGAAGGTTTAGGATTTAAAGCTCAAGAGAACGCTCCTCAATGGCCAGTGACTTTGTCTTTCACACGGCCCATCACTCCTTTCTTGGCAACAACTGGAAACTCTCCTGCATTTTTCATTTGCTCCACTTTGTCCACAAGCTGACCAATCTCAACCTTCTTGCTTTCCTCTATTCCTCCTCGTTCCTTTGAAGCAGCACAACATGTCAATCCCCCATCCCGCCCCATAACCCCATCCCATAACACCATTGCAGAATGTCTGTCAGATCCTTAACCCCACCTGCTGCTGCCTTCTTCTTCCTCAATTTCCTCACAAACACATGAGACTGTTGCTGCTCATGTGTTTCACATGTGTAACTTTCACGTTGGAGCTTGCATGAAAAGAAATTGTGAAAAGCTCAAGAGGAAAAAAGAAGCAAGCAAAAGAGAGTAGTTAGTAGTCTATACCCGCTCAGCCTGAGTTTTGCTGTCAGCTATGGTCTTCTCAGCTTCCTCATTTGCACGTGCTTTGATTCTTATTGCCTCATCCTTGGCATTTGCTATGATCTTGTCAGCCTTCATCTGCCCAACAAGACATGCATGCATGCAATTGAATTTGTCATACACACAATTCCAGTCTCTCATGGAAATAAGACAGAAAGATGCTATAGCTTGACGACGTGATTGATCAGAGAGAAGATCTAGTCTCGAGCGATTGGATTTAGGGAACTTAGGGATTAGTGGTAGTTAGACTTAGTACCTCAGCGGCGTGAACGACTTGGTCGGCACGAGCTCCTTCGCGCTTGTTGTGTTCTACAGCACGAGCTTCTTCCTTCACCATCTTCTGATCTATCTTCGACTGCCAAGGTTTTTCAAACCAAGCACACAGTTACTACTAAACCATAAACCCAATCTCTCTGACTAGTACTTTGACGGATCGTGTAGAAATCGGTCACAAAGACGATGCACCCACCCACCCACAAAGCTGAATATATTTGTATCTAGATTTTTCTGTTGCTGCATGTATTTAAGGAGAGATGGCGACAGACATTAGAAGAAGGAAAAAATATACACAACACATACCTGGGAAGTAGCTGCTCGAGCTTCAACCTTGCGTATTTCAGCCTGCAGATAAGTATTCGCTTCCGCCTCCACCCTTTGCTTGTGAGCCTCTGCTGCTGCCTCCTCCTCATGATTCCTGCCATGAGCTCCTCCTGCTTCTGCGGCTCCTGGCGCAGCTTCTGCAATGCAACCCATATACATTACATGTAGTATATTATACACTAAAGACCAAGTCAACCAATTCTGGCTCCCAATTTTTTTTGTCGCAGACTGTCGACCGACGTCTAGTACTTCACAAAATCTTCAGCAGCTTCACCAAATCTCGAATCCAGACTGCTACTGAAAATATATAACTACCAAAATCCAACAACGCCGCCAGTGGCCCACACATGCATGACAACAATATGAACTACGTGACAACAATTGCAGTATTGGCCCGTGGGTAGTTGGTACCATTGCTGGGATTTTGAACCCCAGTCTGCTGATGATGATCAGGCCCAGCTGCTCCATTTGCTCCATTCGCTGTTGTTGTTGCCATTGTAAGATTGATAATTATGAATCTTCAGCCAGCTACTGCAACTAGATCAAAAAGCTCGAAATTAAGCTAGAGAGATGGCTCGAAGCTGCAGATAGATTTTCAAGGAACGCTAATGCACACACACACACACACACACACACAGGAAAACTTTTTTCTGATGAAGAAAGTTTTGCAAGTAAAATTTTAAGTTGCTCTAGCTTTACTGATGTACCTCTCTCCTACTACTCGAAGGTTTGATAATTGCGCACAATTTCCTCACAAAATCTGTGCACGCAACACCTGAAAAACACAAGAAAACACGACAAGTACACGAGCGCGCCGGCGGGCGGGCGCAGAGGATCTGGCAACAACGTGTTTCTTTTGCACAACTCCACATCTTTATCATTATACTTCTAAAAAGAGTTAGCAAATCACGTGAGTGCAAGTGGCCGTGACACGTATCCATGACACGTGGCCGTAGCTGCCGAATGGCGACACCTGATTGGGAGAGTGAGGAAAATTCGTGTCAAGATAGCCCTGAAATATGTCTATGTTTTTTTTCCTACCTCCCCAAGTCCCAACTAAATTCTTTATCATTATATCATCCCTATTATTCCTCTTTTTTTCTTAAGGGGCAGACAGAGAGAGGGGAAAAAGAGGGCCAAAAAAAAAGGGTTATGTGGAAGCATAGAGGCCCAACAGGATCATCTTGATACACACTCATTTTGACACGTATAAGTTGAATTATAACCCAGCCTTAAGTTTTGGATTAGGCTTTTTGTCTCATAATGTGATTTGGGTAGAATGTTTGATTTTGGGAAAATTGGGTTTTGAAACAAAAATAAAAAATTTATTCATAAATTCATTAATGCAACGCATCACAAATTGGCCCCCTCCATGTATATGTGCTTTTGAAATATTTTAACATGTTTAAAATTAAGTGTTAACCAAATGATATGATGTCATTTGATATGATGTGATGATATCATAGCACATTATGACATAATACAATGATCAATCATCATAATGTGTTATAATCTTCTCACTAGACCATCTCAACACTTAATTTTAAGTTTAAACATGGTGTTAAAATGTTGTACAAGCACATGTACATGAAGGGGGCAAGTTTGTGATGCAGTATGTGGCACATGCGCTTAAAATCATCGATGTTGCAAATCTTCTCAAATCACTACTTTCATACAAAGGAATTATGGATTCTACCACCAATTCTAAATAATAAAGGTCATCTATATTAGAACAACTCAACTTGCCCTGTTTCACATCCCCCTTCAATATTCCCCTCATCCTCACCTCACCCCCTCAACATTTCCCCCTTCAATGTCTATGTTATCAGAAAAAAAACAGGCTGACAAGGAACTTCAGTTTCATGCATCTGCAGTGCATTGAAAACCACAACTTCATCCATTTGCATTGCAATGCAGACCAATAATGGAAGTGTATGGGCAATTGAGAATCCCCAGCTTTAGGTTTCACCAGCCACTGTAATCAGTTATGGAAGTTGGCAAACTTATTTTGTGGGAGAGGGAGGAAAAGAGACCCAAAACAGAAGCACCAAGAACCAACAATGAGAAAATCCCTTTGCAACAAATGGTCCTCCTTTCTGAACAAAAACAGAAGGGCCAAAACAATGGCAAGCCCTTGGTGGTGTTGTTATTCAGCAGCTGCCACCCACCACATTGTGATGACCATGTTGTTGGTAGCCAGTTTTTCTTTGCTCTCCATTCTACCAAAACCTGTTTCAGCAGTGTATAACTGCAGCAATGAAACAGTAGTACCAGAAGCCACCGACTTTTTCCATCACTTGAAAACCTCATGCAATCTCTTGCAAGCAGAAGTGGGATCAAACAGCAATCATATGATGCACATCGAATCAATTGATCCAAAGTTTAATCGAACCCTGTTCGTATGGGCTGACTGTGGATTGGAAGAAGATGCCAGCTATTGCAGGGTAATATATGTATTGCTCATACTAAAATTGCCATTTGCTTCGATGAGGAGTGGGTGGGGGTGGGGCGTGGTTTTATCTTTGTTTTGATCTTTTGCAATTCTCCAAGAATTTTCACTCAAATTGGACAAATTGCAAACGTTAAAACAAACACCAAGCCACTCAGATAATCCACACCCTCAAAATCTAGGTGTGAAAGTCATGCAGGCATCTGAATCTATCAAAATCCCAAATGGCTTTAGAAAATTTAGTACCCAATTTCTTTGTGTCAGGTGGAGAAGTAAGCTCCTCTTCGTCAAAGAGTAACTGAGTATGCAAGTTGTCTACAAACATTGCAAAAAACCTGTAAAAACACATTTGATCAGAAACACTGGTCAGTCACACATTGAAAGATTCCAAGCATGAAACCCAAACAAAAGCACCTCCATCATCCAAATATCACATACATTTCACCATCTCCTTGCTTCAGCCAACCGACTCTACTCTATTCTGTAGGCCTTTCCTCCTGGGTGGCAATAACATTTGCAAAAGGCCTACAGAAGACAGTAGACATAAAGCAAAGATTGGAATAACCGAAAAAGGAAAATACTAGGGAACAATTCAGCCAATCAGAACTTACCCACTGTGCCACTGTTGTTGTAATGATGGGGAATACACTGGTACCCACTGTAGCCTGCACCATCTCATTTTTTTCACATGCCTGCAAGTTTGATGGCAGCACTGTTTGGAGATTCTGGGCTCAAATCTGCTGGAAATTTGCCAGAACAGCAGCTCAGGAGACATCAGCCTTCCAAGCGCTTGCTCCATCCATTATAATGGGTCAGCATTCTCAGTCCCACTTCAGTCCAACAAAGCTGTATCTCTGTCCCTCGCTCCAAAAACTGCAAATCCATACATTCTATTTTCTTTCCTTCTATTTGTCATCCCAGAGGTGCACTTCAGAGTATAAGAAACTGCACCCTAAATCTGACCTTTTGTGACTATAGTTCCAGAATGCATAATCTTTGTGTTTCAAATACTATTTTTCTACTAGGTTCAGCCTTTGTTTACATTAGATTCCATTTACTGGTTAGTCATATAACAACAAACCCTAATAGGCCAACATGACATCTATACAAACACAGAAGGATGAATTAGAAAAATGAGGACAGAAGCGTCTATGCAAAAGAGAGGAGACGTACTGTGTCACCTCATAAACTACATAAATCTTACTGTGGATTAAAGGAAATCTGCTAAAAGAATTACACACTGATATACCCATTATATCATTAAAATTCTAAAGAAAAGTTTAGATGAGATCTGTAACCAGAGTCAAAGCATGTCAACAGTTATAAAGGTTAGCAAATAGTTGCCTGTCCATGCTTTGAGGTCATTACTGCACAATGGGCCTCCCCGGACGTACAAAAGTCTACATCCATCTTTAGGCAAATGCCCCCTTCAGAGCTTCCCATTTACTACTCTGAAAGTGGAACCTCACTCCTTTGAATGGAAATGGGGTGCCATTCGAATTTCAAAAATGTGCACTGGGCAAAACAGTTTTACCCACAATTATGGCAACAAGAATATAAAAACAGGAAGACAAATAGTACTAGACATAAAACCTCCAGAAACAGAAGCTTTGGTGAGGAGAGAACCTCAGCTAATTGTAAACTTGACTCTGTCCACAGTGAAAAGTTCTGGTTACAGTTTTCTACTGTGGAAAGCAATTAGCAAAAGAAGGGGTTATTCAATTAAATATGTTCACCAATCAGAAAGCCGATTGTGTAAAAAGAAGTCAGAGATGCCAAAATTTATGAGCTCCCCATCGCCACACTCAGTCTTTCAATCTGCGAAATACCCACAAATGTCTGCTCAGGTCTAAATTGAAACCCACAAAAGTTATGCAAGTAGACAAAGCACAGAAAAGTATGAGCTAGTAGTTCCAATCACATAAGAGGCAAATCAAAAGCTACATGGAAGAAGTAAAAGGAAAAAACTATCTACAAGGAGAAAAGTAACAATTGTTGCTGAAAGGAGAAGCCCACAGCTTAAGGTTTAGGGTTTAGCCCTATGATTAAGACAAGATCTGAGAGTAATAATCAATGACATTGAAAAAATGCTATAGTAACAGAAGCAACTTGGCAGATTACCTGGCTCACAAGCATGTCAATCTGTTCCCGATACATTTGCTTCACATCAGACAAGTCTGCTCTAAGTTCCTCAACCTGAAAACAACCCAAAAAGTCCTCAGATCTTTGAACAACAGAAAAAGCCTTCAGTGCAGAGAGTCGTAAGATAGGATGCTTCTTTCTACAGTCTCATTCAACAATGATGATGAGAGCAAAAGAATAATTAAAAAAAAGATATTGATGATTGGTTCACCATGGATTAGCATTTCAGACAAGAAACACATTACCTCTTCGTCACGCTCACCCATAAGCTCTAAAGCCGAAGTGTGTCGCTGTCGCAAGGACTCTAACTCTGCTTTCATACCAGGTATCAAAGAGGCTTCTGATCGTAGTTGTTCACACTGATGAACCGCCCATCATGTTGTTTCAACACAAAACAAAGAATCAGATTTGGCCATCCAGTGAAGATCATTCTTTTGTGAAAAATTAAAGTCCAGTTTTTCAATGAATGGTGTTTATGAATTTGTGCATGTGGTAGAGATTTCTTTGAAAACAGCACAAACTGAAAGTAAAATATGAAAGCAAACCTGAGTTGTTGCTTTGACAAGCTCCTCTGCCAAAGAATCACGGGTTGACTCTAGAGCAGCCTGTGGAAACAAAAAACATGGGTCAGTCCTCACACACTGGCATACTGAAAGCAGATCAAGAGATTTTGTTTCCTCATATTCAGCAAGAATCCAGCACTGAATTATGTGATCCATGGCACCCAGCATCCAAATAGTAAGTGTGAAATTTTGTGTGATTTCTGGAATAGTATAGACAGGAGGCCACAAAAGTGAAACTTGTTAATGTGCCTCCTCCATCGGTTGAAGGTTTACACAAAAAATTATCAAACAACAAAAAAGCAAGGTATTTACCAAGCGGGAACCATATGATGCCAGTTCGCCTTCCTTCTGACGCAAATGGGTTTCTAGCTGTTCATAAGTGGCAGCAGAGACCATGCTCTTTCCAAAATGGGGGAGTGGAGAGGGAGGCCGCTCGCTGAAGCTGAATCTTTCACCTGTCCCACGCTCTGGTGTGGCATCTAGAGAGGCTTGCAAATAGAAACTCTCTTCCATGCTGCCCTGACTACTCATACTTGGCCACCGCCTGCTGTGGCTCATTCCTGTACCTGTTCCTCCCCAGAATGAACCCCGGAGATAAATATACGAGAAACAAAAATCACTGAATGTTGATACATCATCACAAAAAATGCTGACTCAATGTCCATGGATCTCTTAGACTTGTTCTGCAAAGTTCACAACCACTAGACCCTAGCAAAGGATGGAAAATGACCCAAGTTTCAATCATTGCTTCAACCCCCTCAAAAGCACATGAGCAGGTTTCTTCCACATTCTTTCAATCGAAGGCAATGTGAGCCTGACCCTAAACCTCAACAGGTTGCTAAGAGTTTTCTGATTAGATAAAGGCCGTACTCAGCTCACTGGGTTGCGCAGATGCCACAGCTTTTTCTGCAGCTGCTCGGCCTTCTGCCCGAATGCGCTTTTCATAGTCTGCCATGGCAGCACGCTCCTGTTCAATCTCCTGGAAACAGCAAACCACTTCCACATGAATAATCATTTGTATCAAGGGAAATACACTCACTACCAGAGCAAATCTGATGTCAAGTCAAGCAGCAGTGTGCCAGCAAAAATTACTTACATGAAGGACATCAAATCACACACACATAACCACAAAAGATATGTAATTCTAACTATGGAAAGGTCTCCTTCTAAGATCATCTAGCCTACTGGAAAAGTCCATAGAGACTGGAAGAGAAGTGTGTTTTACGGGACCTGTTCCAAAGCTTCTCTGCGAGCTTTTTCCTCCTTGATATCATGCCTGTATTGTCGCTTCATTGCTGCAATTTCTTCCTCAAGCTGTCTGGCTCGACCTTCTTGAGTGGCAGCAGCTTCAGTCGCAGCAAGATACTCTTGTCGACTTTCTGATGCTCGCTGTCTCTCCTTCTCCAACGATCGAGAGAGTTGTGATTGCTCCGCTCTTAGGCATGAAAGCTGGATTCTCTCATTCGTACAAAGACACACTATGAGATTGTAGAGAAAAATCTTCACAACAAAATACTTTGAAGATAACAAGACAGCATGGACACTTCCATGACATTGAAATTATCTGCCACACAAAAGGCTGACTTGGGAAAACAAACCTGGGCTTCCATGACAGCCATCCTTGACATGGTTTGAGTCAGTCGCTCATTAACAGCTCTCTCCCTCTCTTGTGCTGCTGCTGCTTTAGCCTCTGCTTGCTGCCAGGAATGATACATTCACCCACCTTACCCTTAGCTTCCCTCTCTAATGCTGATTCAACCACAATCTGGATCTGTGAAACCAAATGAGACCTCCCTATTTTTTCACAATTTGTAACCCTCCACCTCCTGGGAATTCATCAGTGCTGTTATATGCTTATGGCTCTGGCTTGCTAAACCAGTTTCTGTGACAACAAACATCAACCTTTGATCTGGGTATTATTCAAGGCTCAAACCCTTTTTACAAACTAGTCAAGGTCTTTTTCTTGTAGAAAAAAATGGATTTTTCGTACCTGAAGGCGAGAGTTGAGTGAACGCTCGACACCTGACCATGCCTCTGTTCTCATTGCTGCTGATTCCTGCATCTCAGAAATTGAGCATTCATAAGAATATGATGAATATGAAGTGCGCAATATGAAGGTCACCACCAATGCAATGGATCCACATTGATCCAAAATACAACGGGGCACAGCTGTGCCAGGAAATCTACTTACTTGTAAAGCTTCAATCTGACGTAAAAGGGGTCGGGTGGAATCAGGCATACGGGTTACTAGCTCCTCGTACCGCACTTCTGCAGCCTGCAATTACATGACAGTTCCACAGGAAATTCAAGTCAATTCAAAGGTAGGGCTCAGGTGGAGGTTGTGGGCTTTCTTCTTCCCTCACCTAAAGCCAACAAGAAATCTGGGCCTACAAAGAGAGAGCACACCTGGCAACGTTTCTCAACATCTTCCATTTCACTCCGCATCATGTCCTCTCGAACTGCAGCCTGCAGGCTTTAGGAAAAATTGCATGAGTTTCAATGACCATGTCATCTAGACTTAGAGGCTGAGAAAAGACAAGGTTTTACGATATATTTGTGATTTTCATGAGAAGAAGAAAGTATGTATAGTAAGTAAAGGACAGCACAAGACCTGCTTCTCCATGCGAGTGAGTGATTCACGTAGCTCCTCAATCGTTTGCACAAGACTTGTTTCCCTTTCAGTAGCCTCAAGAAGTAGTCGTTCAACACCTGCCCGAGCTTCACTGTCCACACGAGCTTCAGCCAGGGCTGCTGCATCTTTTGCCTCCATTAAAGCCTTGCTATAGTACTCCTTCTGTGATGCCAATTCCACTTGACACCGCTCAACTGATTCCTGTAGTGCTTTCTCTGTGGCAGCCTTGTCCTTCCTAATACTTTCCACTTTGGCCTCTTCCACCTACACCACATTAAAAAAGCGTTGTTATTTATTACAGCAAACTTTCTGAACAAGATTCCTTTCAAGTCCAATCCCAAACTGCTTCATTCCAAGAAAAAGAAATGGAACTCTTGCCAGTGGTCTTTTGCCAGTACAGACCATACCTGTAGCTTGGAGTTCAGGCGTTGCTTCTCATCCTCCAACTCCCTTATCTAAACAAATTCATCAGCAAACAATACCATATCTGTGAGATTGCAGCAGAAACTTCACAATAACAGTTTGAATATGGTACCCATTATGTCAGTCCTGGCCAAATCAAATCCATCATGCCATGTACCTGAGCTCGGAGCTTTTTCATCTGCCCTTCTTGGACTGCTTGCTTCTTGGAAAGCTCCTCACCTGCCATGTACTTTTTGAGATTTACTCACACAAAAGGAGAAGTGATGCATCTGCAGAAGGATTGATGGACCCAGTCACAGAGAAGTATGCTATCACATTGCATTGTGAAGGATGATAGCAAGATGAAAAGCCATAGCTTCGAACACTACCTTCTGCCATGACTTGCTTGATGATTTCATCTTTCTCTTTCAACAAAATGGAGGAGTCACTCTTCCTGTTCTGCTCTCTTCGTAACATATCCCTCTCCTTGGTAAGTGCATACACCTGCCAAAAATCACACCCACCCCCCTTAGAGATCACTAACTTAAGCTCACTAAGCTTTGATTTACTTGATATCTGGACTGTTAGTTGAGTATTCAGAGCTACTAGAAGGTGTTTTCCAACTGGACAGTCAGGACCCAAAGAGTTAAAAAGACAAAGAAGAATCTTCTCACCTTTCGTTCTGCAGCACTCACACGTTGCTGATACTCCTCTCGCAAAGCATCCAGCTCCACATCACTTGCTTTCCTCTATTTCCCCCAAATTCATATCACTCAAAGTCCTCAAGTATCTCTATCTTTCTAGAATTGTGTCCCTTCTTACACATTCCAGATTTGTTTCCAGAACAAGAAAAACATAGAGTTGACTGGCAAGAATTGACAGTTGGGACAGTCATAATTACAGTAAGAGGATTTCTATGAATTTACCTTCAACTCATCAAGTGCTGCCTTCAGTTCCTCATTCTCAATCATGAGCCTTGAGATCTCATCTGCTTTTAACTGCAATAAATTACAAAGTCACGGTGTTCTTCTTCATGCAGCAGAAATTGGCTCACAAATTAAAAGAAAGAAAGAAAGAAAGAAAGAAAATCCAGATACAAAACTGTTGGCTTTAGAACATAGATTCATAAGAAAGTGATGGGTATTATTATTATCAGGGCACATAAGAGATCTACTACCAAGGTTTTAAAAAAGGAGCCACAGCCTTTGCTGCAGCTGATTTTAGAACACAAACAACTGAACACTCAAAGTAAAAGAATGACCCTTTTGTATGATCAAATGGACTTGTTCAGGTTGTCAACCTGGGACTGCTTGGCAGCACCCTGTAGAGCAGCTTCCATCATACTTAATTCCACCTTCAGTTTCTTCCCATCTTGTGGATCCATGTCCATCACCAAATCTTTGTTCTCAACCACTTCACCTGTGCTCTCAACAACATAATCTTCATCACCACCCTGTTTCCTTCCATTTGCCACTCCTGCAACATCAGGAGATAACCTGTTGTTGTCACTGACACTATTTTCCTGCTGATCAGCATTTTCAAGATGATGACCAATGACTCCACTCTCAAGCTGACCATTGGTTTGATTTTCTGTTGTTGGAACAATAGTTCTGCTTTCAGATTCACCACCATCCAACACAGTAGAAGAAGAAGAGTCTACTACTTCATCCTCCTCAGTGTGTACTACTTCACCACCTCCTGTAGGTCCTTCAGGTTGCTGCCGCTGCCGCTGTGTTTCAGCTTCTGTTTGCAAATGTTGGATTTCATGTTGCTGTTCAAATGCTTGAGTCTCCTCTTCATTTGTTGGTGCAGCAGCAGCATCATGTGAATCCTGCAACTTTTTATCCAGTACTCCTACTGCTGCTGTTCCAGGATCCACACCTCCTTGCAAGCCTGGCACATCTGTTCCACTAAGCTTTTGTTGTTGTTCTTCTTCTTGCACTACTACAGAGCTGTTGGAATCAGTTGTAGGGGGGTGTTGTTGTTCACTAGAGAATGAATGAAGAAGCTCACTGCTTTCTGCTGAAGGGTTTCTGGATTTGGCAATGAGCTCCTTAGTATCCAGTGCACCAGCACCAGCAGCATTTGTCTTAGATATGGGGAGAGAGGAGTTTGTTGCACCATCAAGCTTGGCTGCTGCTCCAAGAGTCTCATTAATGGTTGTTGTTGGCCAAGACTGGATCACAGGTGGTAACAGTGACTCAAACACACTTGTGGTCGTCTTCTCCGAGGTGGAACGAGCTTCAAAATAATTTTAACATGAGAGCAAGCAACCAAAGAGGCACCACAAAACTGAAATCAGCACCTCAAGTAAAACACATCAAGTTCAACACAAAACACATGATGAGATCCACATTCCAACACATTCATTCAAATGAGAGAAACCACTTCCGGGTGCAATCCAGCAATTGTCACCACTAGAAGACAAGACAACCAGTCCTGGATTCACATTATCCAGCCAAACCCTAGATCCATTCTAGATTCAAGTTTCCTGGAAAAACAAAACATTGCATTTCCAAGCTCTGCAGAAGAAGCTAATAAAAAAAATCCAAACATGCCCATTGAATTCCCGACAAAGCAGTTGACAACCAACCAAGCAAACAGAGAAGAGAGAGAGAGAGGCCAGATCTAGAGCACATTACATTATGGAGCACATTACCACATAAGGAGGAAGCATGTTTTGCAACCATGTGCACTCTAGTTCCAAATCCCAAGGTTCTCTTCTGAGGAGGAAGATAAAAGGATCCACCAGAGAAAGATCCAAAACCCTCTCCTCCAAGGACCCAAACCCTAGAACACCCATTTCAGTCTTCCCACCTTCTTCGATCCACCCTTCCTCTTTACCTTCGCTTACGTCGTCGAATCCAAGCGCGGAGTCGAAATTCTTCTCGATATTCTTCACGCTTTCGCTCAGCTTCGTGACTGCGCCCGCAAAGTCGCTTAGCGTCACCTTCCCCAGCCACGCCATGTTCACTCAACCCCTCCCCCTCCCGTCTCACTCTTCTGTCTCTATTCCGCGCTTTCTCAAGATCTATTTCTCTCTCTCTCTCTCTCTCTCTCTGGGTCTCTCGTCTCTGGTGGAATCTCTAAGATGACTCCACAGCTTCGATCACCATCCACCCAACACTCTGTCTCGCTCGCTCGCTCTCCTCGCCCGCTACCGAGACACTCCCCTGAAACCCTAAAACTGGCGTTCAAGATCCAAAGCCAAGAAGACACAACACAGACAAACCCCCCAAATGCAAAGGGTGTTGTGTTCTTCACTGCTGGGCGGTTATTAGAAACAGGAACCTGTGGTTATATTGGCGGTTATTAAACGTCGGAAAAGAACCCGGGGTTATTTTCCGGTTATCCAGCCTCGGAACAGGCCCCCGAAGGTTATGTTGGCGGTCATTCGACCTCGGAACAGACCCCCGGTGGTTATCTGGGCGGTTATTCAACCTCGGAACAAAGCCCCATGGTTATATGACCGCTATTAGAAATAGGAACAGACCCCATTGATCGTCAGGGCGGTTACCAGACGCAGAGACAGACCGGAGGGGAACGGGTACTAGACATGGCACCAAATCCCCACTGGGTGTCAAGTCGAGTGTCCAACTTGGTCATCATCATGGTTATCAAAACAAAGTGAAATACCCGGTTTTGATCTATACTCCTAGTTATCAAAAAGTCAAATACCTTATTAAATTACATGTAACCATGATTCTCAATTCTTTTGAAAAAAAAACCCTAAAATTTGCTAGGTCTGTGCCGGCAATTCTTTCATGAAACCCGGCGGTTTTTTGAAATACCTGGAACTGGCAGTTCCTTGAATCTGGTTTTTTTTTCCAAATACTTGGACCCAGCAGCAATTCTGCAATTCTTCAAGTACCTGGAACTGAACGACGGTTCTTCCATTCTGAAGTTTTTTCCAGCACCCAATGTCATGAAAAAAGAGAAGGTTCATTAGTTAAGAAACATCCTGATGATGTAATTGAGACCATTTCAAGAGTTGGATCGCTGAGTAATCCAATGATCAATGGAAATTATCACAACTCAATTGTTTCCTAATTTGTATTCCTACACTTTCTACATCAAGAACAAAAATAAAAGCTAAGGAACTTATAACTGGAATCAGAATTCTCAAAAGCCAACTGGTCATGATAAAAAGATCCTAGACTCTCTCTCGATGATAATCCCATTCTCATTGGTCATGATAATAAAAAAGATTCTAAGCTCTAGATGACAATCTCATTCTCGTTAGATCTTTCACTATTAGAAGTTGACAGAGAAATAAAAAGGGATTAGACAAAATAAGAGATTTTTCTCAAACACTTATATACATCCTCAGAATCCCATTTTTCCCCAAGGCTCCTGTAATAATGCAAGTACTTTCTTCCAAACTCACATGATCTCACAATTCCTTCAGGAGACACAAAAACTCACAACACAATTAAACAAGTCACCTAGACCGCTCATGAAACTTCTAGACTTTATCATCACTTCTTTTGAATTGATCCCTAAATCTTAACATTAAACTTTCATCTTCTACCTTGAAGCTCTTAGTGTAGCGAAATGTTTATTCTAGGAAAGAAGATGAAAGGAAAGAATATGAAAGACTGACAATGGGGCATTCTTCCCCAACTACACACAAAACAACACTCTTTACTTTAACCACATTGAGTTTCACCTATCTCCACATTCGTAAACAACAAGAAAAAAAACCTAGCTCTTATATGTCTAACCACCAAGATGGTCTGTCCCACCAGAACATCATTCCTTATAACATGAGTTGTAGCCATTTTTCACCACCACAAAATCTCCAAAACCAACCATCATTAAGCTTTTCAATCCACCTTCACCCCATCCAAAAACCATAGTAATGCAACTATAAAACCATTCCATCACAAAAACCAATTCAATAACACATGTCGTGTGAATACATATCGTCATACAACATACATCGCTGACATACCATACTCACGTACACACATAAACACATAACATGAATGAGAGAATACACGAATATTTGTGTACCACAACTCGCCCCCCTAGCTGGTGGTTAGGTCTCTCTAACTTCCAAGTAACCCTATACATCTTCTACATGTTATACACCTTTGCGAGTGCACGAATTAAAAGGTCGGGTGCTATGTTGCCCCATCATTAGTCGCCCATCTTCAATCCATACCATCTAAAGATCAAGCATCTACCCTTCCTGATGCGCTCCCAAGTCCCTAGTTAAACCCAAATTGGGTCTGAGTTGCTCTCACAGTGAAATTGTGAGGAACTTGGGGCACACTCTCAGTTAGAAGGGGTAGAGGGGCATGCTGAAGCTCCAGGATTGGACTACGAAGAGGGACAAGCTATTCACTTATTCAAACATGCATCAAACTAACCAAGAAGTTGGTTAGTTCACATTCTGGAACACCCTTGGTACTAGGACAAACCACGGGCAACTCTGGACTCACTTGACTCACCACAGCCCGGATTCGGGGGAAGCCACCACCTTCCCCCATATAGTATATTTTGTGCCTCTCTGCAGCACCCACATCCGAATGGCTTTTTGTCCCAGGATTCCCAAGGAAGAGTCTCGAAACTATCCCGGTTTGGACTCCCGAGACTTTGATCGATCATAACTCTTTGCTCAGACCTCCGATCGGGGTGAGGTTTAAAGCAAAGTTGTAACTATTTTCAAGAGTTTTCTAACGGTGTGTCACACTCCACCTACGTGCAACAGGGTCGGGTCGATTCCTGACTTTTAGTGGTCGGGAGTCAAACTACCAATTTGACTCTCGGCCCTTCTTTTTGCCATAACTTGTGCTTCAAATGTCCAAATGGCCCATGAGAGGCCATTTTTGACATCTACACTTCAATAGTTTTTCAATGATATAAATAACACCCCAATGCAAGGTGTTTTGACCCCTACAATCAAATTCTGAAATTTTGGGAGTCCCGGAGGACTCCCAAGTCCCAATTTCGGAAGTGTGAGTTTCATCCTCACATTTCCCTCAAAGTGGGGTTGCGACACCTCCAAAGTACAATGAAGACAAACCCACCATCTAACGAGAACAACATCCATAGGTGGAGTCATGCACGCCATGTGCCAACCCCTAAAACATCTCGCACACCAACATATGGGCTATTCCACCTCTAAACCCACACAACATACACCTCAAACAAGCCTGTATCATTGCCAAACTTGGGTCAACTGTACCATCCACATTTGGGAAGTGACATGGCGCACAATTACGCACATGGTCCTTCCAAACAACACCATCACAACCCTCCAACATGAGAATTCTATAAGTTAACACCTCTCACACTTGTAAGATAGTGTGGCCTACCATTACATCCAACATTGTCGGTGCAATTTATTGCAAATAAACATAGTCCCCCACATGGAACGTACAAATTGATGGTCGATAACCTCCACCCCAGATAGTTGCATACCATAATGTATCCTTGTGTTGAGCAATGGCAAGGTTTTCAAACGTTGCTAGCATAATTCTTCGAAAGAGTTTTGCACGTTGAGAACACACCCTCAACCACATCTCCAAGTCATCAAGGTTCACCACTTCACTAAACTCACAACAAATCGTTGTTGGCAAGTCTAGATTTCGGCCGTATAATAAAAAATAAAGTGAGAAGGAAGCCAAGGATGCCTGACGACTGAATCGATATCCCATGGCCAACCATGGTGACTAAATATGCCAATCCCCTAAGTGGCCCTTCTGCAGGCCATACTTGCACAATGCCCTCTTCACCGTCTATACCACATGCTCAACTAAACCATCTGCCTTTGGATGATCTTGAGACGTGGTTCAGTGATCAATCAATGCCTTGTCACACAAGACCTGAAATTCCACCTGAAACTTCGTACCCTGATTGGTCAACACCTCAACTAGTGCACTAAAACGACTAAGCACCTTATCAAGGAATGTATATGTTATTCTTTTGTTGGATTTGTCAGGGGATGGCACCAACTCAATCCACTTGGAGAAGTGCTCCACCATCACTAACACATATCTGTTATGCCATACTATCAATGGTACTAGTCCCACAAAGTCCAAATTCCAATGATAACCCAACCCCATAATAAACAAGGGGTGTAATTGTGGTGTAGGGGCATTGAACAATGCCTTCACCCTATCACAAACCATGCAACATGACACCAATCGTTGCACATTGGTGTGCATACCACGCCACCAATATTGACCTAGGAGCAAGTTTTATGTCTGCTTTATTCCAAAATGCCCCAATTCTTCATGGGCATGCTGCACAACACGCCCTCTAAGGGCTAGATGGGGTACAATCCGCACCCTACCATCCTCCCACATTTAGAGTATATGTGTCCCCTCCAACCGATACCTCCTAGCTCATTGGAGAACACGGTCTTTCTCCTTGGCATTCACCATGCCTGGCACCATACTAGTTCGTAAAAATTACAACACCAATGTATTATCATGAATAACATGGTGACTAGTGTTACCATCCCCAACCTTGGGATTTGAAGATTGGCCATCTACCCTTTGACTAAAGTAAGATGTCACATGGCCTTCCATATTAGAGTCCACACCCAACAAGCACAAAAAGGCCGATGCATGCCAACCTGGCACCATTTCCTCATCAACCTCGCCATGCCATCTAGCTCCAGTATCATCCTCCTAGCTAGTGCATGGGTTCCAATTCAACCCATTGACATCAAGGTTTGCAACTCCAAGTCTATGTACCACCTAGAAGTCATACTCCTATAAGATAAAAGCCCACTATGCAAGCTTTCCCGTAAGATTATCGGACTCCATCAACCACTTGAGCGGTTGGTGATCAGTGACAAGGGTAAATTGTGTGCCAAACAAGTAACACCTAAAATGTGCAACAGCTCACACCGTTGCCAAACACTCTTCCTTATACGAACTATAGCGAGATTCCATTGCATTGTTCGAACAACTCGCATAGGCCACCACAAACTCTTTCCCTTCATCATCACATTGTGTCAACATCACCCCAAGTCCCAGCATATTCCAATCAGTGTGTAGTTGGAATGGACACCCCCTAATAGGTCTCCTCAAAATGGGAGCCGCAACCAACTTGGCCTTGAGCTCCACAAAAGCTTGCTCTTGTTCATTGCCCCACTACCACTCTTGATCTAACTTCAACAACATGTTCAAAGGCTTTGCCATCGCACTAAAGCCTTTGACGTACTTGTAGTAGTAGTTTGTCAATCCCATGAAAGTGCCAACCCTACTCACATCCGTGGGATGCGAAATACGTGCAATAGCCTCCACTTTGACTTGTTACACTCCCAAACCACCTGGGTAGATCACATGACCCAAATACTCCACACTCTCTTGGAAGAACTTACGCTTCCTAGGATGTAGACGCAAACCATGAGCCTTCAACTACTCAAACACAATCTGTAGATGAATCTGGTGTTCTTACACGGTATCACTACACACCACAATATCATTGATATAACACTGGACAAAATCCAACTTTGCTAAGATCCTATCCATCACACATTGAAACTCGGCAAGCGTGTTTTTCAACCCAAAGGGTAAAAACTTCCATTGACACAAACAATCCGTGTCGTGAAAGTTGACGCCCCAAAATGTAATCTTGGCCTTGTCCTCTTTTCGAATCAATAACTGATGGTACCTTACCCAAAGATCAAATGTATTGAAGACCCTTGCATGTCCCACAACATCAAAGATCTCCTAAGGTGTAGGCATGGCATATTTATCAGACTTAGTTTGTCGATTGATACGACGGTAATCTCCACACATCCGCCTATCCGTGTAGTTGCCATGTACATCCTTTTTAGCAAGCATGATAGTGGTTGATGCATACTTACCATGCAAAAACTCCACTAATCCACCCTCTAATAGATCCAACGTTCGACTCCGAATCAAGTCCCTCTCCATATCATTGTATCTATAGGGACGACGAAAGATTGGCGTGTTACTAGCCAACTCAATATGTATACCAAGTCTAATCAAAGCACCCAACTCCTTCATACTGAAAGCAAAACAACTCCTATACGCCCTTAGGAATTACGTCAATCGTTGCCTTTCTACTCCTGTTAACTTGGGCCCCATCAATTTCTCCCAAATCTCCTTAGTAAACACACTAGAGGAAGAGGATGACGCCATGGGTTGCTATGCAAAAACCTCGAAAGAAGCCACACGCTCCCCCATGTCACCCAATGGAACACCATTGGAGCAACAAACTCTTCCAACAACATGGGCCATAACCTCCACATGTTCTCCCAACACATCCCATGTACTCCAAGGATGAAAGTACAACTCTCTTCGCCCCCAACCAATGCTTCTACCATCATGTTGGGCAATGAGTTCACAAGAGGTGTAACGATTATAGATGTGGCTTTGAACCGATGTTGCTCAGCCATACCAAGGCTAACAATCCAAGTCAAACAGTTCAGGTCCATAACTTGACCCAACACCTATCGACGTGAAGCTTTGGAAATAGAAAGGACCGATGTCACTCATGTAGGAAACCCCATCACATGCTCTCTCTCATCGGCCTTGGGCTCCACCAACCGTTGCAAACAAGTATTCCATACAAGCCTGGGACCACCCTCCATATAGGCATGTGACGCTAGAAAACTGACAAATGTGGGTAACGCCATCCTAGGTTGTCCCACTCGATTCACCACTACCATGGGTGACCTATCAGCAACTTTCACCACCTATGAACATCACCCAATATCTAAGATACTATCCATTATGAAGTGAGAAGATCGCAGCATTGTCTCATATGCCCGTCTCAACACCTCCCTCAGCAACAAGTTCGTCCACCACAATCGTGGACGATGAACATGCGAACCAACCTTCGCTGCATCCAATAAAACCGCTAGTCTAATCCAAGACCAAATCTCGTGTACATTCACCATCACATGAGACCTAGTATCACCCAACAAAGGTACATTCTCCAAAATGTATGTGGGAACACGCACTTGATGTGTTTGAAGATGGCATAACACCCGCAACATCTCCCAAAACATACGAGATCGAGGGTCACATAATCCCTCACCATGACTAGCTTGAGTATGACCCTAGCATGGCAATCCAGCAATCACCAAATCAATAGGACCAACTCTCACAAGGTCCTGTGCCTCCAATAATGCAATGTCTGATGGCAAAGCCCGCTGATATCCTCGAATAGCCAACCTTGGCAACAACTCAGGGTATCGCCGCATCAATAATGCAAGATGGTGCAATGAAACCCTCTTCGCAGTTTCATCTCTCTCCACATAAAGGTACTTCTGAACTGGAATACCCGCATGAAACACTGTTGCCAAACTGGTGCTGATCCCACTAAATAGATCCAACACGCAAATACCCTCGGAAGGATATTCCCACGCAATGGGTGTAATATACAATGGAGACAACCCAACAAGACCAGAAATAGGAGTCCATTGTGGAACCTCCTCCTCCTCCACAAGCACAAAAGCCTCACGTTAAGCCTGTGATACCAAACAATCGGCATCTTGTCGTAACACCCCACTCGAACGCCAAAGTGGAACATCCAATGAGGAGGACACTGTTGCAACAAAACTAGAAACCTTTTTTATATCCTTGTGGACCAGAGTGTCAATGGCTGAAGTGTTACCTTCCAACAAATCATTTGGCCAAATGACCACTCCACTAAAACCAACAACTGATGCCAAGACCTCTGGGGGAGACCTTCCTGATCGAACTCCAAAAATAAATCTCACAGGCACCTAACTCATCCGTCCATCCCTGGATTGCCAACCAGGTCAATAAGTCGTTGTCTCTGTCCAATAATCCATCTAAAAACCCATCAGATACAACAAGGCACCTCCAATTAGTACATCGTATGACTCAGCTACTATAATAACAACAGTCACTCCCAACCTAGAACTATCAATCGCATGATCCAATTTCATCTACATCAACAATATCTCATGTGTCATGAAATGAAACCTATCACTGGCTCCACCAGGTGATGTCTGAATCTGGAATGGGCATGGCTCAAGCTCTGACCTTCGAATACCCAAACCAATACATGCTGCCTTCCCTAGCATCAAAGGTTGGGCACCAGAATCCAATAGAACCCGATTTGGTCTATACACTGGCCCGTTGGACTCACAAATCGAAAAATACCACTCCGGTTGTCCAACATACATACACCAGGTGTAAGCATATCACGATCAATGGCTGGCCAAGCTGGTAATGTGTCCATCTTGGCCGCCACTACTTGCCAAGGACTATCCACACCTAATATCATGGGTTGCTCCACAACAACATCCCTCACCATAGGTTGCCCCACAGCAACACCCTCACACACCTCGACATTCATAGCAACAACACTCCTACGTTCACACAACGTGGCTGCTAGCCGAAATACAAAAGCTAAGTCAACTCTTGACGCCATCAAATCACTAGCCAAAAATGATGGGGATCCCAACACTAAAGTCGCCATTTGCGACATTGCATTCGATGATACATCTGTGTCCACTACATGTGATGTCAATGTCGTTGGCCCCATTGTCAGTTCGATAGGTGGTGTAGGAACCAGGGAAGGAGTCCTAATCACCTCAGACAACAAGAATGACTAGGGAAGCGTGGCCTGTCTACCAGCTTCACCCCTTTGTGGATCCAACTCCATAGTTGCCCCACGTGGTTCCGAGGCTTGAGTGACGCCTCTCGTCACTGCAACGGATGCCTCAATTTCTACTACACTAGCCATATAACAAAAATCATATCCCCCATAAGATGTGGAAGCCTCGCCTCCTGAATGTGATCGATGTTGGAGACTTGCCATGGTAGTAAGCTTTTGCTCCAACTGCTTAATCCTAACAACCATAACTGCTTTTATCGTAGGGGGAGGAGTGGCCGCGGGAGGTGCCCTAACCACTGGTGTACCTCTACCACCCCCACCACCCCCACCACCTCTACCACCACGACCTTTCTGAGCTGCTCAACCACAACCTCCACCATGACTTAATTTCAACTCTGGGTAAAGGTCAAAACAATGCTCACAAGGATGGCCGACCCGGCCACAGTTATCACACTGAACCTGTGCCGGCTAAGATCCATTAGCCAAAGTTCGTCCACCATTCTCCTGTGGAAAATCCTTCCAAATATGAGCACCACAACATGTCCAACAAGATTATCCTTGCTGCTGACCAGGAATGAATGTAATGATCTTTATGCACCCGACCCTCTGGAACCTGATTGGGGTCATCCCTAACCTCCACAACTCCCACCACCACCACTACGAGGCTGTGAGGTGGACTGCTATCCACGAGAAGTAGTAGGTGTATCCCTACTGAATCCAAATGTCACCACCCTCTCCTCCACCATGTTAAGTTTTATTTTCTCAGACAAAGTAAACACATGGGCCAATGTGGGATAATCGTCATTCATGAGAGTCACATCATGTACTCTTCATTGTAGTTCCTTGTCCAGAATCCCATACCAAAACTGGACTGCCTTAGCCTTCGTCACCCCCTGGGTAACTACAATGAACTGTCGCATATGAGTGTATGCTTCACGAAGACTCTCGGTAGTCTTCCACTCAAACTCCTGAAGATTCTTCAACTTCTCCATCTTCACCCCCTGGTAGTTCTTCTTCAGCCTCAAGAAGTACTCCGTAACAGGGTTAAACGGAGGTAGGGGAACAACATGTGTGCTCGTATTAGGAGTAGACGACGTAATAGTACCACCACTAGTGACACCACCATGAGTAGTAGACACATAGGATGGAGACCAATGCTACCTCCACGCCTTAATTTCAGTAACATGATGTTTCCGAAACTCATGATAATCATCCATCAGAGGACCTTCTAAGTGCTGAAACAATCCCTTCCATGCCAAGAAGGGTGAAAACAATTTGGCATTACGCAACATCTGCATATCGTATAAATAATCAAACTCCTAAATGAAATCCTCCAATTTGATGGTGCCCATTACACTCGAGTAACGTCAAGGGCCCTTCATGGCCCTAGAACCCCCATCCATATCCCAAATCAATGGGGTGACAATACTGGACGGTAATATGGAAGACTTGTTATCCACAATAACCTCGTCCTCCTCAACAACTGATGATGTGGGTGAAGGTAGCCAATACCTCAACCCATTATGTGTAACTCCACCATCTCCACCATGGTCCCCCACAGGACCACCAAACTGCTTCATGATGACCCAATCACCAAAATCGATACCCAAACTGAATCACCACCAAGTACTGTTGACCTTGTGCCTGCACTAACCCTAAAATATATCTTGTAATCTATGGGTATAGGCAACCTTACCTGATCGGAATTATGACCTTGCTAAATCTCCAAGGTACACACTTGGCAAGTAAGCTTGCTTGTTTGCTTGTTTACTCCTTATTTCGCCTTTCATGCCCACATGCCCCAAGCTACCTTGAATTGCTTCAAAGCCTCAAAATGCCGAAGAAATGCCCCTCACACCCAAACTGCTTCGAATTTGCCCGCTTCACCCCATTTCGCTACCAAAAACGAGTACTCAACTCGACCACATAGTTGAATAACAGCTCAACTCATCCAACCAGCCCACCACAACAAGTTGAAAATGTGCTCCCCACTAACCAAAAGCTCAATTTCCAGTGAAATCCCTAATTTGCCATAGCTAAAAGCTGCGAAATCGGGTTGCGAGCATTCAAATGACCATATCTCCACTGTTTTTACACCAAATGCCAATCTGCTTTGACCAAAATGCAGAGGACAACCAGATCTTCCTTCCTTCCAAAACTCAACTGAAGAAAAGGTATGTGTGCTGAGCTACGACCTGCGAAAGACCACTAATAAAACCTCGGCGTAAATCTGCGTAAACTCGAGATCTTTCGAAGGGTAATACTCCTAATTGGCTCCACCAAAAAATCCCAAACAATTCCCAGATGCAATTTAGCCCTCAAGCAACATCTCCACAAAGTTGCAGCACCTAATCTTCCCTGGTTATTCAACTAAAAATCTGACAACGCTTCCACACTAGGTATGCGCAAACCAGAAAAAATTATCACCGCAAAAACAAACGTAATGCATAAATCGCTCGATGAAAACATAATATGTTTTGATTAGATTATAGATTGGCTCTCCAACTACATTCCTACCAATTTTCAGCAATTCTCTCTAAGGAAATTTCCACTTATATGAGAAATTGACGTCGTTAGAAAACCATCACCAAAAACCATTGAAGACAAACCAAGAACCATTGAATGCACACTAGTAACTTCAAACAATCATAACTTTTGATCCACTTGACAAAATTTGACATTTTTTGGTGCGTTGGAAAATTATTGCCGAGGCATTCCTTTCGACACCACTCACTCCCAATTTGACCACACAACCAAAGAATGAGATCACAAAACCCCCACAATTTAGCTACTTTCAAAATTGTCATAAGATCCCACTGATCTTCCTTGAATCCCACTGATTCGCACCAAATCCCACTAATATGCTGAAAGTTTTTCAAATGAAAATGTCACAAGAAAGATCTATTGTCATAAAACTCGTGATGCAAACACATACAGTCAAGCCAAGCCCACTCCACTCGGAGAATCCAAGCCGATGCTAATGGGACACCATAGCTCGGAGCTCCATTAACTCTAACTACTCCCAACGCTTTAGGCTCAATTCGAAGAACTACGTTCTTTGAGCCCTCTCTCACGCTATACCCCCACTCATAACATGAGGGTGGGCCTTACCAAAAGGGCCATTCTCCTCTAACCCTAAACCTGGAAACCTTAAGTAAGCACTACTCGTTACCATAGCACACTATGCTATAGCTAACACACATATGGTCATGAGACACAACTTCATTGAATTGCAACCATTAAACACACTTAACCTATAAACAAACAAAAACACCCAAAAGCAAATAAAAACGAAACAAAATGGACCTTTGACATCACTAACCATTCATGATGATCAACCGTCCCTTAATTTGACACTTTCTACTAATTGTTCTCCCTTAACATCTATCATCAATTAAAGTTTTTTGTTTTGATCGAACTACATTCACACAAAAAATTATTGACACCAATCATATGTCACATTAGAATTAACATGCATTTAAAAAATAAATACCCACCCTCCATTGGAACAAACCATTGGCTATTAATGCACTTATTAAAAGCAAAAACAGATTCCATTAGTAATTAGGGTGTAGGAATGAATCCCAGTGATTACCAAGGTGATTATTAAAAGTAGGACTAAATGAAATAGGGCAAAAAAAGACGAAAATAGTGAAGGTTGGCCAGTTCATGGGTTTTGATTCATTTGTCAACTTGGGTATTGATAACCCACCAGCTAGTTATTGATTTTTATAATCAATTAATAACCTAATTGTTCAATATTAAATTGTGAAAATTTTATAACCTACAAGGATGATTTAATTATCATTTAAGTAGGTTATCATTCCTATAATGTTAAATAATTTTATGATTAAAAAAGAATATAGAAAAAAAAATTAAAATTAAAAATGTAAAATGTAAAAATTCTATAATTGTTTGATAATTGATGATTATTAATTGGTTATTTGATAACTTACCCCATAATGAACAATTATTACCACTAGAAGAAAAATAAGTATTTTCGACTTGTCTTTGTGACTAAATTTTAGTCACAAGCAACATTTGTAATTAAAATATCTTTAGTCACCTAAAATAAATCACATGTAATAAATTAATCATAAATGACAAAGGGTATTGGATGAAAGAAAAAATCAACAAATATAAATTCATCCTTTGATTCCATTGTATACATATTGTCACATGCAATTAAGATGTAATTATTTTGGCCACAATTGAAGGCAAATGATATGATGCTACATGTCCAAATATTTGATTATTTAAAATATTATTATTATTATTATTATTATTTTGAATTAATTTAGGACATTCAATTCAAATGTTTCGATGATTTTATATTATGACATGTGGCCAAACGTAAATATGCCATGTGGCATTTAAAAATTAATTTAATAAAAAATATTAATATTAGGTTGGTAGGTATTTAAGTAGGTAGGTACAAAGGTCGATTTAGGTGGATAGGTCAAACTAGATACCTACTTAATTGGGTGAATAAGTAGGTTGGGAAGTAAGTATTTTAAAATTTTGCATAATTTATTTTATTGTTTTGCGTTAAGCCTTTTGATGCTCATTCCATGTGCACAAACTTTTTAATGTGAAAATGGATGACCACACCCTTTGTTTATGTAACGTTCAAAACATGAATGGAGAACAAATAATATGTGATAAGTTTTGGAGTTACAATGTCCTCACAAACTAAGCTGTAATTCCAAAACTTTTTTCATGCCTTATTTTTTTAATTTTTATATTTTTAAATAATTCAAGTACATGGTTCCTTAAATAACTAAACAATCATTTAATTAATAAAGATTAAATTTACATATATTTAAAATATAAACTATATACTACAAATATTAAGTATTTATTATCAATTATTTAAATAAGTAATAACTTCTTATTATTTAACAAACTAACTATCTTGTTATTCACAAATTATTAATATATAACTCAAAGATAATTAAATATTTTAAAATAATTTATTTCTTTTTAGAATCTAGTTGAATTATAAATAATATAATTGGTGATATGTTAATTTAATTACCATAATTAAAAAATAGCTATTTCAAATATTTATTTCCAAATTATAAATACTGAATTAACAATTGTTATTAAAAAGTAAATTCTTACACCAATTTTTAAAAAATTATTATTAAAATAATTACATTAATTACTATATAATTAGATTTATCATTGTAGAAATTTTTATAGGTCAACTAATTTTTTTCTATTGGTAATTATTAACTATAAATAAAATAATTATGCACATACTAGTTAATTCTAATTTGAAGTAATTACAATGATTTCAAAGTAATGTAACATTAATTACATTAATTCGTTTCTTTTACTGTATGAATATAAAATATATAATATAAAAATCTATTTTGTAAAAATAAATATTTAATGTAACTTATAACTAATAAAAATAATTATTTATTATTATTTATCAAAGTGATTTATTGTGGATAACATTAGTAGAAAAAACCCTTGAAACTCAATCAATAATTTTCTGAATTCAAATAAAAATTTTAGAGTCCAAAATAGTAATTTAGAATTCAAATATCAATTTTAGATCAAATAATTTTTTAAAAGTTAAATAACAGATTTCAAAATTAAAATGTCAAGTTGTTCTATAAGTGGATATATGTTATGTTATGTTATAACTGGATAATAATTTTAAGATTCAAAAATAAAAACTTAGAATTCAAATATTAATTTTTTTAGATTAAATATTTTTATTGGATTTAAATAACAAATTTCAGAATTGAAATGTTAATTTTCAGATTCAAATAACCATATTCAAAATTGAAATGTCCATTTTAGACTCAATTAATAATTAGAATTGAAGTATTAATTTTGAAATTCCAAAATAATAATTCAAAATTGAAATTTGAAGGTTCTAATCAAACGATTATTTAAATTTTAAATGAAAATTTTTGAGAGTTGAAATTAAAAATTTCATATTCAAATAAAAGTATCAAAATTAAAATTTCCATTTCTATAATCAATTAATATTTTTTCTGAATTGAAATAATAATTTTTGTATTCGAAAATAATAATTTAGAATTCAAATATCAATTTTTAAATTAAATAAGCTTTTTGAATTGAAATAGAAAGTCTCATATTCAAATAAAAAATAAAAAATTGAAATAATGTTTTAAATAATTGAAACACCTGTTTTCAGATTCAAATATCAAGTTTCAAATTCAAATAATTTTCTTAAGAATTAAAATAACAGTTTTCAGAATTGAAATATCAATTTTGAGATTAAATATTTTTTATTTAAATTCAATTAAGAAAAAAAGAATTCCAATAACTATTCTAGAAATAAAATAATAATTTTAGATTCAAATTTTTTTTTTCAAATTCTATAATTAAGAAAATAATTCCAATAACAATTTGCAAATTGAAACATTGATTATAATTTTGAAATAAAATTTTCATAATTGGAATTATTATTTTAGACTAAACATATATTTTTGAATCCAACTAACAATTTTTAGATTTGAAATAAAAATTTGAAAGTTCAAATGTTAATTTTAATACATACATAAAAATACACCCCTATGTCATCGTAGAATACCTTTAGTATGCCACTAATTTGGTGATTATTGCAACTAATGGGACATATCAACCTATTAATGGATGAAAATAAACCTAAGTAGCAATCACTTTTAAAAAATTTCCTACTTAATAATTATGAAAAAAATCAATAAACAATGGAGAATACCCATACCGTTTTTCCCCCCCCCACACCCCAGAATCAGCTACAGCACACACAACACATAATAAAATTAAATAAATTATTCAACTTAA
>Ga0116231_10004173_pt1 | contig 29416 bp, 20 predicted proteins | sample S1TSphgellanicum_2_FD_89695 | JGI IMG/M metagenome (GOLD analysis project Ga0116231, IMG submission 89695) | Host-associated microbial communities from peat moss isolated from Minnesota, USA - S1T2_Fd - Sphagnum magellanicum MG | ecosystem: Host-associated > Plants > Peat moss > Unclassified...
CTTCTCCCCCTCGCCTCTTCCACAACAAACCCAATGTTCTGTTTGGTACCCAAGCGCAAAGCAAAAAACCAGAGGAAGGAGAGGCTCCGACCTCTCCTCTTTCCTGAAGAAAACCCGTTCGTCCGTCCGTCCGAGCCGGTTCCGCCATAGAAAATGCTAGCCGGTGGTCAGTTATAGGCCGGGCCGGTTCTGTCGTAGAAAACGCAAGCAGAACGCCCAGTCACCCAACCACGGACTTAGTGAATTTATATATAAGATATGTTTGTAGAAATCTATTCAATTCCTGTGAAGAATTGGCCAAAAACTACCCCAAAACCAACGCAACCTAGCCTAGATTTTGTTTGGCAAATGAATATGTTTAGGGTGAAGATATCCGTAAAGTGACCCTGAGTTTCACACGGTGGTTGGCTTCGTATTTCTTTTTCCACCTTGAGTTCGGCAGATCAGTAAAGTGACCCTGAGTTTGAGAATTTTTGGAAAACACAGGGTGAAAAAGGATTTGACTACGTTGACTGTCCAAAATTGGGCAGTCCAACTTTTGGATGGTCAATTAATTGACCATTGGGGGAGGGAGGACCTGGGGGTGGCAGGGTTATTTCGTGCACTCATAGGCTAGGGGGGAGGGGGCACGGATTTTTTTCAAAAAAACATTGGGGCTGTTTTGGGCGGGAGGGGGGTTTCAATTGGAAGCAAGGTTTTTTATTGCAAAAATTTCGCCCAATAATGACCCAAAGATTAACCCCTTGACCCTTTCAAAGGGTTTCTTTATGCAAAAAATTCAATAACTTCAATAGAAAAATAGAAGAAAGAGGGGAAGTTCCTCACATTTCAACTATCTCTTCCTTCAACACAATTCTAAAAAGGTGCATTTTCAAAAAACATCACCCAATGCTTCCCCAAATGAATACACCCAAAAACTTGCATCATTAGAAAACATCACCAAAGCTCAAGTGAAAAATAAAGAACATTGGAATAACCTGCACCTTCAAAGACATCACTACATTCAAAAAATAAACAAGTGCTAACAATCTACATTTTCAAAAAAATCAAAAGTCAAAAATGAAAACCAAATGTGCAACCTACATTTTCACAATTTACATCACTTCCAAAAGTAAATACCCTAATGCAAGTAGAGTTGCATCTTCAAAACACATCACCCAAAATTATATAACCATAAATTCAAAAGCTTGATCTAGATGTTTTTAAAACATTGACATTATAATCCAAAACAAGAACCACCAATATGTTGCATTTTAATAAAAAATCACCATGTAGTCATAAGTAAAGACCACATTGAACAATTTATATTTCCAAAAAAAATCACTAGAGTCAAAATTAAAAACCACATGTCAAGAACCTCTAATTTCAAAAGACATCACCACAAGCTTCAAAACCCATGAATAAGTTGATCTATGATAATCCTTCAACTACATCACAAAATAAAAACAATGATTAGAAGGGCCAGGTGATGTCTGGAGGAGTTGGGAAGGATTTTTTTGTGGTTGGTTTAGGGATCATCGCCTATGGCAGTTTGGATACCTATCTATTTAAGTGGCCTTTTAGGTTAGGGATATATAAACCCAAATGATTATTAATTATCCTTTTTTTTTTTGCAAGTGTCATTCTAAAGAGACTCTCTTGAACCATAAGAAGGTTTTGTTTGGGTTTAGGGTTTCAATTTTATTTTTTTGAGGACCCTATTTCACTCCCGCTCCCAATTTGTTAGTTATGGAGTTTGTTACGCCTAGTCTTGAATCAAGCTCCTCAAATAGTGATGAGGAGCTCCTTGATGAGATTGATGTGGGACATCAAATTGCGTTGCAAGCCACAATCTCATGTGTCAACACTTGGGAGTTCTTCACACCAATAGAGTTAGAGGAGGATGGCGGGCAATCTATGGACTCTAACATAGGCATGTGAAACGTCTTGGTTTCCATGTAGGCCACATCAAATTTGTTCAAAACCTTGACAATTTCAATTTGACTCGAAAGAAGAGTTGGCACAACTTGTGACCCCCACCACAATTGGTCATGTGAAGTCCACTAGGGAACCACACCACATTTTTGGGTGATTGTTCCAGTTGACTTTGGAATAACACTTGCTCAACTTCATATTATATATGAAGCATGATAATGTCACCAAATATGATGCATTCCTACGAAATTGGAATAAGAATGCAATGAATGATGATGGCATCTTTATTGAATCTTGCATTAATTTCGCCATTACCAGTGAAATCCAGTGGCCCATTATTGAAGACAGATTTTGGCTACACAGTTTCCATAGTAAGGTTGCATCTAATTTATTGATGGTACTTTCACCAAAATTCGTAAGCCCTGGAACAATCTAACTCATTAGAGTTGGTTCAATGGGTGAAAGAAAATGTATTGCATGAACAACACAATGGTGGTGAACCACCATGGGTTGTTCATATATTTGGACCTCAAGTACCCCAGGTCATTTCATGACATCAATATCTTGCAACAGTCAAATACCCACAAGAGTTGACATCAACACTTTGTTCACACAAACAAATATTTTGAGTACTTGTTAAGCAACTTGGGTAAATGGGCAAAGATATGTTCATGATGTGATGCATTCAGAGGCACAAATTGGCACCTGGAACTAACTTTGATGTAATTATAGCTTATAACAAAATGCATGCAATCATTTTTTTTAAAACCACCATCTCATTTCACTTGAATTTAATAGGGTTTAAGACTTTTAGGGTTAAGGCTCACATTTTAGGATTCTTGGTTTTTTTTTAAAGTTAGGGTTTGGATTTAGGTTTTAATGTTTAAGTTTAAAGTTTTGAAGTTAACGTTTGAGGTTTAAGATTAGGTTTTAAAGTTAAGTTTTAGGGGTTAGGGTTTAGGTTAGGCTTGGGATTAAGCTTTAAATTTAGGTTTAGGTTTTAAGGTTATGTTTAGGGTTTAAGGGTTAAGGTAAAGGTTAGGATTTAAAGTGTTTACGGTTTGAGTTTAGGTCTTCAAATCAAGTTCTTGGGTTTTGGGTTTAGAATCAAATTTTAAGGTTAAGTTTTACGATTTAGTTTAGGGGTTAGGGTTTAGGTTAGGATTAGGATTTTAATTTTAGTTTAGGCTTTAAGGTTATGTTTTAGGGTTTACGATTAAGGTTATGATAAAGGGTAAAGGATTTAGGGTTTACTATTTGGGTTTAAGTATAAGGGTTGAGTTCTTGGGTTTTGGGTTTAAATTTAAGTTTTAAAGTTAAATTTTAGATTTAAATTTTAGGTTTAAGTTTCATCCTTAAATTTTTGGTTAAGTTTAAAGGATAAGTTTTAACTTTAACTTTTTATGGTTAATTTTTATTTTTTTAATTTTAAATCAAATTTTAATCTGATTTATATTTAGGGTTTAGAGATTTAGGGTTTCAAAAATATGGTCTATAATTAGGGTTTCAAATATGGCTAGATGAATTATCTTGAAAATCCAAGGTTTCAAATTTAGGGTTGCAGAAGTTAAGGTTTGGAATTTAATGTTTGATGTTTAGGGATTTTTAAAAATTAGGGTTTCATATTAAGGTTTTAAAAAAAATTTGTTCCATACTAGGGTTTCAAAACTCTAGGGTTTCAAAACTTTTGTGTTTAGGTTTCAAAAACCAAATCCAATTAAATTTTTCGAAGTGTTTTCAAATTAAGGTTGAATGGAGTATTCAAGACTTAAAGTCCAAACAGAGAAGCCTAATGAAAATATTCGATTCAACAAAACAAAAATATAATCACCTTTTCAGGGCAACAACACTATTAACAAACTTCCTACATAGGCATCGCCAAGACTTCACATTTGAAATCATTGGTGAACACTAAAGCAATCCAATAAAAACATGGGTGGGATGGCGATTACTAATCACAAGTCTAACAATTCTTTGACCTTAACCTTAAACTACTCATCCATAATGACACCACATTTTCAAGCTACCCTTAAGTTCCGTATTTTAACTTTTTTTTTCTTTATTAATATCCACCTTTGCTCTTAACAGGACTTCTTGATCCTCCACATTGGCTTTTAAATTGTCGACAATAGTGGCTAAGTTTTTTTATTGGGATTGTAGCATTTTAAATTTGGTCATGGGGCATTCAAGAATTGGAATATGGGGGTGTAACAAATGTTGATGATGACCCAAGTGTTTCATCAGACATAAGGTTACGGTTATCGTAGAACTTAGAGAGGATTGAGAAGAAGGGCTTGATGTGCCTTCTAGCATTGATTGACACCTTTTCAACACATTCCTTGTTTAATGCTTATCGATTGTCTTGAGTTGTGCTAGAATTTGATCAGATTGTAAGGAAACCTTCTCCATGCCATGTTCATTTGATGTGTTGACCTTCAATTCCTTCAAGCACTATTGTAACCTATTTTTCAAACTTTCAGGATGAAATTCAAAATCTAGGAATTACTTTTTATAGTCCTAATACACAACTTTCCAAACATGACTAAGTATAAGTTGTGTCACATTGTTCTTATCCCAATTATACATGAAATGGTGGTTATATGATGTGGCCATAGAACTTAGGTGCATAAAATCCACAATGCACCTTGGGTTTTTATCTTTCCAAGGTGTTTTTGTGGGCTTCTTATAGCCTACCAATTCAAGTTCATTTTCTTGTGTTTCAAAATAAAAACCTCCCATACCTACAATAAGCATCAAAGGTTCTTTTCAAGAATTAGAATTTTGAAACTAGTGGTTTAAATCTAAGACTGAAGTTTTTTTTCAAAATTTGGAATTGGATAACATTAGTTTGGAACTAAAACCATAAGTTTTGGAAAATGATAGAATTAATAGATAAACAAATTAACAAATAAGATTGGTTACATATAATCATGAGAGGTTGGGAGAGCTAGGAGTTTGGTAATGAAAAAAAGAAAGAGTTTCATTGAGAGATAGGGTTTCAATAGAATAAAAAATTTGATGATCATACCTATAGAGAAAAAAAATGTGAACCTCAGGTACAGAAAAAATGAATTTGAAGACTAAAGTAAAGAGAAAACCAAGCTTTTGACAAATAGAGAATGTGCGAATCATTGACAATGGGACTCAATAGACATACATATAGGGTCTACTGGTTAAAAGGGAAAGGGAAAGTGATTCGCTTTGAGAGAATGTGTAGGATTTTGATAGAAAGGCCAAAAAGAATTTAATTTCATGGAAAGTTAACTTTTTTTAGGAGTTTTGCAAGTGCAATAGACATAACTAAATAACATTCGAGTAGAGTTTATAATGCATATAACATAATTTCCTTCCCCAATTCAAATAGTGGGATTTGTTGAACTAAAACTTTTGTATTACAAACAACGACAAGAGCTTCAATCAAGGCTCCTAATCCCCATGTGTAGTGCAAATCAAGGACATTGTCTATTAATCAAAAATGTAGAAAAAGTGTGTGAAAAAGAAATTTTGATAGGTTAGAAAGAGTGAAAAAGATGGCAGTGAGACTAAGTTTGATTACAAATAGAGTATACTTATCAAAAATGTAAAAAGAAAGTGAGAGAGATCTTGATAAACTTGAAAGATATTGAGAAAGAAGGATTAGATGGTGTGAGTGGGTTTGATTAAATATAGAGTTTGTTGGTCAAAAATGCAAAGAAAAAGGTGTGAAAGAAAAATAGAAGGATTAAACTAAATGTGAGTGGGATGATTAGATACATAATCAATTGATTAGATGTTTAAAGAGATTATGAAAGAGAGAAGGATTTTAGCAAAATTGAAAATGAGAGCGAAACCTTAGGCAATGTGAGTGGGAATGATTAACCAAAAAGTTTGTTGAACAAAGGTCAAGAAAGAAAGTGAGAGATAGAGGGATCTAATAGGTTTTTGAAAAAAAAGGGGTGAAAGATTATAACATAATTGAAAGAGTGAAAGTGAGAGATTCCGACAAGTTTGAGAGAGTGTGAAAGGTTAGGATAGGCTAAATGTGAATGGGAGTGATCAGATCAATAGTAAACTAATTAGAGGTTTAAAGAATGTGTGTGAGATTGTCAAGATTCTGACAGGTTTAAAAGAATGAAAGAGAAACTTGAGGCGATGTCGGTGGCAAGGATTAATAGATAGTAAATCTATTGAATGTAGGTCCAGAAAACGCGTGAAGGAAAAAGGGATTTTGACAAACTAGGGGAAAAAAAGGATGAAATTATGACATAATTGAAAAAATGAGAAAGAGTGAAAGATTCCAACAAATTTGAGATAGAGTGGGAGGTTAGGATTAGGCTAAGTGTGAGTGGGATTGATTAGACAAATAGTTAGCTAACTAGAGGTTTAAAGTGAAAGAACGAAAGAGTAGAAATTTTAACAAGTTTCAAAGAATGTGAAAGATAAGCATGAGGTGGTGTGAGTGGGAAGGATCAGTTGATAGAAAGTCTACTAAATGTAGGTCCAGGGAGAAAATGAGACAGAAGGATTTTGACAAACTAGATAAAGAAATGATGAAATTCTAACATAATTCAAAAAATGAAATAGAGATTTCAATAGATTTGACATAAAATGAAAGGTTAGGATTAGGCTAAATGTGAGTGGGATTGATTAGATAGGTAGTCAGTTGATCATAGGTTTAGAGAATGTGTGTGTGAGAGAGTCAAGGTTCTAACAAGTTTCAAAAAGTGTGAGATAAAAGCCTGAGGTGGTGTGAATGGGAAGGATTAATTAATAGAGAGTTTGCTAAATGTCGATCCATAGAGAGATGTATATCTTTTTTAGTCATTTACTTTGACCTTTTGTGATTTCATTAAAGTTTATTAACTTTGAGGGAAAAGAATTGATCATTTGTCCAACGGTTTCAGAAATCATTTGCTAAGTTTGTCCTCACTTTATGTCTTGCATTTAGTAAGTTGCCACTAGGCCAGTATGTTGTCCCAAGTTTAGCATACCATCTGGTTACAATTTTTAAGATTTATTTTTTATTTCTATGTAAAATGATTTTAACATAAACATTTTTTTTCTTACAAAACCCAAGCATGACCCTGCCTTAGACTATGCTTCAAGCAAGGAAACTTCAATAATATCTTATGTCTTCAGTAAAAAAAATTCAAAACTTGTTGTTGACACTAAAATAGTGTTATTTAGTTACTCCATAAGCAATTTTCAAGTTGCCTACATCCATTCAAGGTCTTTCTAACAATAACATTTTTTCTTTTTTACAAATTTATCCATGTTGGCATTAAGGGTTAGTCCCTTAATTACAAATGTTACAATTATTTCTTGAAGTATGTTAAAGTATATTGCAAATGAATCCTACCTCACCTTGCCCCATCCCACTAGAACCACAAACATTTTGTTAGTGGGAAAATGAGGGAAACTAAGTTTCTTAAGTAACCACAACTTGCTATTGATGTCACACAAGATGCAAAAATAGACCCAATTTTTTTTACAAGTCTGTATGGAATAAATGTTCAAACTATAATACTACTCCAAAGAAAAACCATTGATTTTTGCTGCAGTACCCTTTCGACATACCTTTTTTGAAGTTGCCATAGCTACACAACAAAACAACTACACCTTCACTTTATCCTTGAACTTACGCAATTGTATGTTGGACTATTCTTTTCTTTTAGTGCCTTGCAATTCGTGCTTTGCAACCTACTTGTGCACTATGCTATCTAACACCAATTTTTGGAAAGACAAAACTTCACTAGTAGGCAATTTGCATATTGTTCTTCGGAGAGTTCTACCTCACCTATGCTTTCAAAGCATTTTTTGTTCCTTTTTTTCTTGAGCCTTGTGGTAGTAATAAAATCAATATCTACCCTTATTTTATTTGTCCATAATTTTTTTGGAAAGATTACGGTGTTGTTGTTTTGTTCAAATTATATAATACATACGTTTGGTTTTTCAAATCCAGCCATTTCCCTATTTCTCTTTTCCCAAAATTTATTACCTCATGCCACCACTCTTAAGTTTTATCTTGAATATTTAGTAGTCATTGTTTTGAGTTTCTGGTCATCCAAGTCTAGATTGGCTAGATCAATTTTGATGGACCATGAGTGGATGAATTTTTTTTCATTTCACTAATTCTATATGTTCTTTTTGGGCATCAACATATCCAACCCTTTAAGGTGTTTGTCTTGATGGGTAGTCACCAAATTCTTTTGTTTTTGAAATATGAGGCCCATGGTTCCATTTTATGTTTATTTTTCTCTTTCTCATGTATAATTTTTATTAGGTGTATGGGTAGCCCATTAAATGTTTGTATTTTTAAACATTCAATGAAAAGATCATTTAATGTGATCTTTTGAAAGATATAAATAAAATATTATGCTGGACATATGATGTGTGCATATATGTGTACACTATATGTTTAATATTTCATAATGTATTTTTTGGGCCTTTATAAATACCATTTGGTATATATTGTCAAGTGTATCCATTCCTTTGTTAAAAATGGAATTTTATGCTCTGTTGTTGGCCATGTTTTGAAACACACACACATTTTGACATTTGAGAGAGTGGGAAAGAGATTCTTGTTGGTTAGAAAGATAGAAAGACAATAAACTTAAAGATACAAATTTCAAATAGAATGATAAATCTTACAACTTGAATTAAAAGCAAATTTTGGCATTTAATCCAAGGTTACAAAAATTACGGGTGGAATACATCATGGGTCTATCGTCGGGTTGGTGGGATATGTGTGCTATTGCACATGCTATTTTCGGAAGGATTGCCTTGGGGTATGATTAGTGGCTACATGTTGGAAATAAGATTTATGATTAAGTTTAACTACCTCCAATGTGTTCCAAAGAACACTCTCATCCACAATGAGAAACCAAGGTTTGTTTATTTGATGAAGCTGCTACAACATTGATGGGGTCAATGGCAAATGAGTGAAAATGTGTGCAACTATTATGAAATCTCGGAGAGGAGGCAACAATGTACACTTTGTTTTTAAGCATGTTTCCCAACCTATGTGTACCCAAAACCTCATCCCTATCTATTGTGACCATGGCTTTAAAAGGCTGACCTTAACCTAGCAGGTGAGTTGCAAGTTGCGGCAAATGAGACTTGCATGACTATTGACGATGTTGCAAAACCTCCTTCCATTGACATTCTTCTTGCATGACAACTTTCTATCAACACTCCTCTTGCACGACGATGTTCCTTTTGCACAAGGACAATGGTGAATGATGTGCAAGTAGGCCTTCAGGGGCTTTCAACTCTTCTTGTTGTTCCAACCTCCCATTAACTCAAAAATTCTACACCTAACCCACTCATTCAGGACCTTCAAATGCTCATTCAAAAACTTTACACTTCACACTTGCAATTTAAACCCTTGCACTCGTAGCTTGAAGCATTTTTCAATTGTAGTAGTCGTCAAGATGAAGTTGCTACTCTATCAAGGCGCACGGGAAATGAGGACCTTATTGTCAAAGCGCACGAGAATGAAACTAATAAAATGGGTGAAACTTGGGGAAGCATCAAAATTGATTCATTTTCGAATTTCACCCTGTATTTTTTTCCTTTGTTTTGGGCTCACCTGGTGTTTTTGATTGCGCCTTGAGTTTTTGCCAAACACAAGGTGAGAACCTTGACTTTTCATGACTTTACAAATAGCTTTATTGATTCCTTTTAATCTTCAGCTATTTGTGTTCGCCCATTGTGGGGATCATCTTAGAGCAGCCTTGTTTCCCACTGGCCATAAATAGCCAAATAGCCAAATTAGATATCAAAAGTGCTAAGATCAAGTGCCTTTCCAGATTTTCAATAGCCATAATTTGACCAAAATTTAAGAAAAAAATGCCAAATTTGTATACATGGTTCAAGTAGGTTGCCAAAATTATAGAGGGATTTTTTAAAATTTTACTTTCATATTTAGCTTGTAGCCAAATATGTCTAAATCTTCCAATGATCCCCACTTTGGCTACTTCATAAAATTGACAAGAAATACTTTGTGTCAGAGTGAAAGCCTGAACCATAGAACTTTGCTATATTGATTACCAATTTGCCAGTCCGAACTATTTTTCGGGGGCACAAGGATAACTCGTGATGAGCCCACACAAACTTTCCATACCTGTACTATTGCAGTGCTCCTTGGAATTGGGGAACGTGCCCACCTTCAAAGAACTAGTTAAATACACCTCGAAGACAATACAAGCTAGTTATTCCCGATCTTAGCTCAGTTGGTAGAGCGGAGGACTGTAGAGTTGCAGTGATCCTTAGGTCGCTGGTTCGAATCCGGCAGATCGGAATTTTGGTTTTTTTTCGCCCGTCTGGAAACAGTTATGGAAGGCTTGAGAGCATGAAAAAGTTTCATGCTGCCAATGAGAAGGCTCAGCATGCAATCGTGAGGGGTCCAGTGTTTTTGGTGTTGGGGAGCTGAGGGAGTGAAAAAGGGATATTTTTGCCTTTTTCTTTGTTCCCATGTGGTTCCCCAAGGTGTTCCTAATAGCATCTCAGTTTTGTCCCATTGGCTGCATGAAACTTTCTATTTCCAAAACTGTTGGGCACCATATGTGGCCTGGATTAAGACCCCCATTAGAATCTGGGGGTACTTATTTATTGAACTAACTATTTCCCCAGAGTTCATGCCTCTGCATTAGCCTAGGCCAAAATTGGTGAAGAGCACATGTCGGCATAGAAATTCTTGGTAGCCAATGAAGGTGAGCCAGCACACACCCAAAAGCGTCAAGTCTTTTTTCTTTTGGGGAGGGTGAGAGGCAAAGAAAGGCAACCAAAAAAAAAAAAAAGTATTGTCCGACACATGAAAGGCAATAAAAAATTTGCATATCACATGAAATAACACTAGAATATATGAACAATAGGAATGGAGAAATTTCAAATTTCAAGTCTCAACGCAGAACCAAGTCCCAACCCAAGTGAAAGTCTCAATTTAACGTACTCAAGTCCTTATCCAAGGGTTAGAGTCATTTTTCCCCCTTTGTCCCCTTTTGTGGTGCTACTCCCAATTAGATCACCATAACAATCATTGGCATACCACTTGGCCATTTATGATGAACTTGTGGTAGAAGATACATTTATCATGAACTTGTGATAGAAGATGCTTGTTATTTCAACAAGCATACTCTTATGTGAATGAAGAATTTTCAAACAAAATGCTATATAGAATCGACTTTGATCAAATTTGAAAATGGACACAATGGATGCTTTTATGCAGGTACCACTGTGTGAGATTGAAATTGATAGTATAGATTAGTAGGACAACCTTTAACGTTTGACATAACAATTGGACGATATTGAATTGTATTGTGAGATTAAAGAGGGTTCAGGGTTGCAAAATGAACGACAAAACGCACATGGAGCATTTTGTATTCAAAGCATGATTATAAAAGCCTTTTTAGGTCTAATAAGCTCTAGTGATGACCCACAAAAAATTGAAAACTTACAAATGGCAAAGCTCCAACTTCGAACTTGTGTGTGGGTTTTGTCACAAGAACCACAACCCGACACAAAATGCAAATGACCTTTAAGTGCAGAAACAAGTTTCATGTGCTGTCCAATAACTTTGTACATTTTCACTTGTCTAATGCATGTCAATCCATGTATTGCAAAAACACAAAGTTATGTTGCTACATTTAAGAGACTTTATGAATAACTTTATTGCAAACAAAAATGTTAAGGCATGTATTGAGGGACAAGAGTTGGTTCAACAGGGTGTTTTGTGTTTTAACAAACACCATGTGCGTTTTGTGATTCGTGATTATAACTTCATAGTGTGTAACATATATATGTAATTGAACTCCTTTTTCAAATTGGGCTAAAATACCTGAATATGAAAAGAAGTGCCACAACCAGAAGGACTAGGGTTCAGAAATTTGAAAAATTAGGTTGAAACTGTTGTAATTTTGTTTCATATAATATTTTCATTGTAGCATCCATGTGTTGTGACCCTAACCATGATGTATTATTTATAGATGTATCTTCATCATCTTCAAATAACAATAAGTCTTCATGCCAATATTGATTTTCATTATTTAGTTGTACAAATGTTGAATAATGGTTTTCCTTTTTCTTTGCATGGAAATTAGTTTTTTTAATATTTGGGGGATGTGTTTTGAACGTGTTTGATTCCATTAGATTTGGTTGTGGAGTCATGGACAACTTTTTCTTTTTTTTAAAAAAATTTAATTTGTGGCAACATGTATTTCATGGCACCTTTTCAAAAAGTAATGTTTTGAATATCTTCAATTTGAATATCTCATAAGATTACAAGCCCTTCAATTGATCATAAACAAGAAAAATGACATACATGTTGTGCATATTTAATGCCATGTGGTATGGTGGTTTATATAAATCAATAATAAGCTTATCAAATGTTTGGCCTTGTCCTTTCTAATTTATTAAGCAAAAGGTTGGATTTAATGGAATTTGTTCACGTTTAATAGAAATTTGTCTAATATATTAAAGTCCATGCATATAATATTGATAATTGAAGCTTTGAGAAATAGGGGTTACATGAATGATGTTTTTGAGAAAACCATTGAGATTTATGTCCCTTAAATTAGAATGTTTACTAATGAATGTGTTGAAATCTGCATTTACATATAAAGGAGGTTCTATGCAAGTTGAATTTTTATTTTGTACATAATCATTTATCACAATTTCATAAACTATGTCTATTATCCCATTAACGAATCCAAATTTAGGATATAAAATTTCAATGAGCATAACTTTCGTGTCTTTATATAACTTTAAAAATGGATACAAATTATTAAAGTTGAGCTTGAAACACATTGTTTTGTGTTGATTTCTATGTCTTCACATAAAGGTTTGTTTTTATATGTATCTTTAACAACAATTATATAACATATACAACTTTCTATGTGTGAGTTCTATTCAATCATGTGATGGTTAATCATGTATGTCAATTCATTTTGAATAAAAATGTATATAATTTCATTCCAAGGGTGTTTAAACTAATTAAATTGTAATTTTGACAAAAATCAATATTTAAGCAATGAAAAATCATTTTTAGTAATTTTATTTTCATGTAAATTATTGAGTAATTGAGCATATTGAATGTTTTTATTTTGTTGTATTTGTTGTGTCAAATTTTTTTTTTTTGGCATTACATGATTTTCCCATACACTTTTGCCAATAATTTTCTTTTGTGTTTGTTTTGTGAAAGACAATGTAGGTTTAATAATGGTTGTATACAAAGGTGTGTCATTTATAGGTGGAAATTGCATAAAGTCCCTAAAAACATAATATTTGATCCACCAAAAGGTTGAAGTGGTGAAGATTTTAACTTTTTAAATTTAAAATGTATATCTATTAACATAGTACAACCCACCATTAAATTTCAAGAGTCGACATTTCAATCAATTGATAAACCTATCCAAGAATGTATTGTAAGTTCAACTATTAACAAAGCTACACTTGCAATGAAAGCTGAAACTTTTAACATGTCATGTAAATGTCGTTTTTAAAAATATTCAATTATACTAATTTGACTTTTTCCAATTCGAACAACACCGCTTATATACATTACTAGAAATTTTGGGTTTCGCAACTATCGTTTGTAACTAAAATTCAGTTGCATGCAACACTACATATGCAACATGTATATATGGTGTTAATATACATGTTCATCCATACATACCAATCCAAATGTAGTTGCACCTTATATGCAACACTCCTTGCAATTACAATGCAACTAATCAAAATATGGCACATGCTTAAAAATTAAACAACTAGCTTATGGACACGTGTTACTATTTTATTTTTTTGTGTTTTCAAAATTAAAAATTCATTGAATTAATTTCAATCATTAAAATTTTTGCCACTATGACGATGACATGTGGCACACCATGGAACATTCATTAACCATTTGACACATAATCATTTTTAACACCAATTATATGGTGACATGTGGTAATCAAAACCCACCTATTTTTAAAATTTTAAATATTAATTAGTGAAATCTAAGTCATCCAATTTATGGCTAATAAAATGTTCACACATGGTGCTTAAGTAATTAGGTAGGTAATAATTAAACCCTATTAAGTAAGTAGGTTTACTTAAGTATGTAAGTAAGTTGAAAAGTAGTTAGGCTATATAAGTAGGTTTAGAACAATCCAATTTTATTTTTAGGTTTAACCATTTCATAAAGGTCAAGTTTTTTTCATTCATTCATCCCTAATGGCATTTGGTATTTGACTATTTCATAATTATTGCTCCTAGTTGTATACTAAACCAAAAAGAATTGGAAGCCAAAGGATATGGGTTAAAACATTCCATTGCAAACCTCATGAACCAACATAATTGCACATTAGATGCAATTACTATATTAAAGTATACTAATTAGGGGAGGGCTCTATTGCTTCTGGTGTCCAAACAAAACTTGAAGCCTTCCTCTTGGCACATCTAACACATTAAGAATCGTTGAAAAAATATTAGAAATGAATAAGTTATAGCCCCCCAAAGTAAAGGGGTTAAAAACTCAAAAAAAAACTATTGAACACTACAAAGGCCGGTTCTTAATTATAACACCCAGAAAGTTCCTTTTCTATTAATTTGTTGCTATTAAAATTCCAAAGTGATTTTTAGAACTTCATGTGGAGCTCCTATAGCACTTTAAATCATTTAATATGAATAAGAAATAAGAAAGTTATGAGGTTTGAATGTAAGAGGGGTCAAAAAAAAAAACAAAAGTTTTGTAACTTGGAAAGCTTATTTTTCTTATTATTTAGCTTAAATTCATAATTAACTTAGGATGATTCTATACTTGTAAGTTTATTAATGTAACCTATTTACATTATTATTTTAACATAAATAATAAGATTTAAATATATAATACCTTTTGAATATATATGTATAATTGATTATCACTGTAATTATAAAAATGTTTAGTGAATAATTATGATTATTTATAATAAAATTAAATATATCATATTAATTGATTTTGATAATTTTTTGTTTAATCAATTTTACATTTTTTGAAAAAATATTCTTAAATAAGATAAAATCAAACATATTTAAACCATGGTTTAGTTTAACTTAATTTTAATTTAACATAATTTTGTTTAGTAATAATTAGTTTAACCTAATTTCATTTTACCATTTTAAATTTTAACCTAAATTAGTTTAGCCTAATTTGATTTAGCCATAATTAATTTGCCCTAACTTAATTTAGCCATATTTAATTTAAATTAATTTAATTTAGCCATAATTATTTTAGCCTAATTGAATTTAGTTTAATTTATTTAAAACATAATTAATTTATTTTAATTTAATTTAACCATGGTTAATTTATCTTGATTTAATTTAGCAATAATTAGTTTAACCTAATTTAATTTAGCCATAATTAATTTTCCCTAAATTAATTTAGCCATATTTAATTTAAATTAATTTAATTTAGCCATAATTACTTTAGCCTAATTTAATTTAGTTTAATTTATTTAAACCATAACTAATTTAATTTAATTTAATTTAACCATGGTTAATTTAGTTTGATTTAATTTAGCAATAATTAGTTTAACCTAATTTAATTTAGCCATAATTAATTTGCCCTAAATTAATTTAACCATAGTTAATTTAAATTAATTTAATTTAGCCATAATTACTTTAGCCTAATTTAATTTAGTTTAATTTATTTAAACCATAATTAATTTAATTTAATTTAACCATGGTTAATTTAGCTTGATTTAATTTAGCAATAATTAGTTTAACCTAATTTAATTTAGCCATGGTTAATTTAACTTTTTGATTTATTTAGCCTAGGTTAGTTTAGGATAGTCTAAGTTAGCATGGGGTTAACTTTAATATTATAAGTACATAATACTAATATATATAACCTATGTAGATATATTAAGTATAGTAATTTAACTATGTATATGCTTAGGCCATTATTTTTATGACACGTGTCCATTGTTGTGCACATTTAGTTGCATGCCAGTTGCATAGTGACTGGTTGCAAATGACAAGATTTCTAATAGTGATATATAAAAAAAATCCTTCAAGAATTTTAGATAGGTGGTCAATTATGAATTCATCAAATGTTTTAATTTGTAAATTATTCAAATTGAACATAAGAAGCACTTTAGTTCAAATTGAGTTTTGAGTATTGGTTAATATTGGTGAAAGAATATTATGAATGTTAGCTACCATGTCAAAAAGAACATTTTCATCCTTTCATTCATTAAAAAATAAATTGATTTTTTAATTTTTCACATGTATTATTAGTCCCATTGGAAAAATCATGATTCAAATTATTATTGGTTGATTGAACTTCTATGTTCAAAGAATTGTTATGCAAACATTTTAATGTTTTGATATTATTTTCTAGATTAAAAGCTTTTAAAATTTTGATTATTCCATAATGTTGTTCATTTGTATGATCATTTTCATGCATGGAAATAAATAACTTTGATATGTCATATACATCTTTTTGTTTACTTGTATGACACACAAGAAATTTAATGCTAAATGTTTGATTTGATTTGAAATCAAAAAAAAATTATTTTACATTGTTTTCATTGGATGTGTTAATACATATTTCAATATCATTATCATAATCACTAACACTTTTAATCAATTCAACTTTAAGTGTTGTGTCTTGAGAAAAACTAACAAGATTTCCTTTTAATGCTTGTTGTTGAGTAATTGTGTTGTTTGCATGTTGGAGTTTTATTAAAATAACACAACAACAAAATTGTGCAATTAAAGCTTCTTTGACAATAGTCAAATTAGGTAGGAATGGAGGTACTTTCCCAATCCACATACCATTAGTTAAAGAAAAAATTGGTAGTTTACCTTTTTTTAATACTAAAATTACATGGTTTACAAATATTAAAAGTTTTTTAAAATTTAGTATCCCTATTTTACATAAAAGTAAACATTCTAATGTTGGATAAATATGATGTGTATTTTCATATAATTGTTTAGGAACATTACTCTCAATGTGGTTGACATATTGAGAAATATTCAATATTAATAAAGATTTTCAAGATTTGAAATTGGATTTTTCCAATTCTACATTTCTTAATTTTTAAAAACTTTTTTGTGACCACAAAAAAAAAATGGTGAAATGAAATTTTTTAATTTCACATTTATTTATCAAAAAATTTGAAACATATTTTATTGACATTTTCATTAATGTATGGCATAAATATGTTGTGTAGTTTATCATCATCATTATTATCATCATCAAAATCTACTTTATCATTATTAATATTATTTTTTATCATCAAAATCATTATTATGGTCTATTTTATCATTATCATCATTATATGTATTATTATTATTATCATGATTTGGATGTGTATTTATTGTTTCTTTATTTTTGGGTAAAATTTTCTCAATTTTTTTATTTTGATGCATTTCAACATTATCATTATGATCATTTTAATTGTCATTGTTGTCATCATCTTCATTTAGATTTTTTTTTTGATATAATTTTGACATCCATGTTTATTTATTATTCCTTTTTTTGGGTATTTTTTCACCTTTGCTATGTATTTGTTGTTTCTTATTTTCACTTATATTCATTATCAATTTTTTTCTCTATTCATTTATGAACTTTTTTTTTTTGGGCTAATTTTTGTACCTTTTCTATTTAAGTTTTCCTTCACATTTTCGTTTATATTCATTGTTGTTTCATTTTTTCTCCACTTATTGAGTTTTTAAAATATTTATTTATTTATTTATTTTATTTCTTATTTCATATTTTCATTTTTATTTACCATTAATCTTTCATTTATTCCACATTTGTTTATTGTCTCTTTATTTCTTTCGTAAATTTCTTGTTTTTTGTGATCTATTTTTTGCTTCATATCCTCACTGTGTTTATTGTTTTTAAAATTTTATTCCATACTTTTTGTGTCTTTTCACAATTTTGCATTGTTTGATACCTTCAATTATTTCACATACATTTTGTATTATAACAAAAGGTCCATAATTTGTTATAAGCTTTTGCAAGTCATCACAAGGCAGTTATGAATTCATTTTGGTTTACCCATTCACAAGCAAAGGTCTAAGCATGAGAAATAATGAGATGCAAATTCAATACATGAAAAAGCTAATTATAGACATATTCATTGTTATGTCTTGCAACCAATTAAAAACATTTCTTGAAGATGATTAAAAATCGCTAAATTTGCAACTTTTGAAAATAAAAATGACCAAAACCCTAAGCTATCTCTTAGTCACTATTTGAAAATAAAAGTTCAATGTATAAAACTTTTTAAAATGTAAAAAACATGAAATTGAATAAATCAAAAAGATCAGATTATAAATTACAACCAATTTCCAGGTTGACAAATGCTTTCAAGAGTTTTGTATTGGTTTTGGAAGCAAGCATTTTTCAAACATGTTCTTTTGGTTGATTGTCACACAATTGTTCACAACATTAAATCTTCCTTCTCATCACTTGATCAAGACTCAAATACAAAATTTGGTGTTTCAAAATAACTTTATGTACAACAAAAGCACTAGAACTTGTCACTAATTTCTTCTTGTGATGATCAATTCACCATGCCTTCTTTTCTAACTTTTTTTCTTCCTTGTATGTTTTGTGTACGTCTCTTTTTGCCACTCCGAAATGGGTTTTGTTAGGTATTATGGATAGTCTTTTCGTTAAAACAAACTATTAGTGAAATTGATGAGATGTATGGTTAGTTATTTAGGTTGGAAATTGTTGATTATTTACAAGATGACAACTACTACTTGTTAACCTTTGTAACATGTTGTACATGATGTTTGACATCTTTTTCTAAAAATAGACTACAACTTAAGTAATGTAGCATGAGTAAATTGTCCAACATGGAGACGTGTGTACACCACATACATTAAATTACCAATAATCCAAATTAGCAACTCGACACATATATATTGGTATAAGAGTCTACAAAGGGAATTGGTTAAAGCTCCTATCATTCAAGAATAATCTTTGTAAAGCAAGTACTATTATAATGTAAAACATCTACATAGTGTACAAACAAATTGTGAATAGGTATTATTGCAAGGCATAATTATTTAGAAATGTGCATGTTTTGTGATGTATTTCTTGAACATTAAGAAAAAGATCCTATGCTTGTTATAGATCTTTTAGAAAATAGAAAAGGCTTTTATATGGTTTGTGAAAAAAATTGAGTTTTCATGTTGAAACATTGAGCATGTTGAAATTTCTATCATAATGTTGTACTTTGAATTATTAATGTTTTATAAGGAAATTTGGTTTGAATAATTGAGTAAATCATTGTTTTGGTGCAAGTGAAAGGACATGACTTTTTGAAGAACTTTTGAAACGATGATCTACACCACTAACTAAACTTTGATGTTTTACAAATAAGATGTTATTATGGTTATGAGTTGATTATTTCTAAAGTGCATATTATTTTCATTCTCAACATGTGTTAAATGTGTTTTGTTTGTGATATATTGATGATTTTTTTTGTTGCAAATTTTGATTCAAATTTTCTTATAACATACATCAAGCACCATCTTTTGAGATGAAAGGTCTTCTACGATAAGTACATCAAGGATTCATAAGTAGGTTTTGGTGCATGTGAAGGGATATGTATGTTTGAAGAACTTTCAAAGTGATGATTTAAACTTATCACAAGACAAGAAAAACATGTAATCTCTAAACAATTTGTTGATTTCAATTTTCACTAACTCTTTTTTTGCTTTTACATGTACTTTGTCATGGATGCAATATATGAATCATTCAAAGAAAACAACTTGCACATGACAAATTTTACAAACTATGAATGGGAAAAAATGTCATTCAATAGTGGTTTTCATAGCATGCTTGTGGATAATGAGATGAAAAATGACTTGGTGGGTTTATTTGCTGGGGTTGAAAATTTTATGTATCTTAGCAAAATGAGAAATTTAAATCAAACACCATACTCTGAGACAAAAGAAAAGGCAAAATTTACATTACCAATAGCATAAAGTGCATTTGGAGATGAGTGCACTCGCATACTACAAACATTCAGTGACACGTGGAAATATATTAAACCATATTACAAATGGATGTGACATGGAATAGGCCTTAGTTTCACCAAGAAGTTGTTGAAAGTTTCATATCGAAATCTAGATCTAACCAAATGCCAAAGGTTATAGAATGAATTCAATTTTGTAATTGTCATTGATAAGCATAAAATGAGATTGACAATGGGATCATTTGCAAAGGGGATTTTGTGGTTGTGACAACTTTTTTGAATTATTGGGAAAATCCTTCCAAGATGGGCCATGGATTTTCCCTTTAGATCATTGTAATGAAGTTGTTGACAACAACAGAAGTTTTCCAAGAGACAAAAAATGGGAAGGACATTTGGGAATAATACATGAATGACATATGACTTTTGAATGTACATAGGAAGACTTTATTTTTCGTTTATACATTTGTACATATATATTTATGCACAAATGCTAACCTATGTAAATATAAATGTTTATTTTGTAACCTTTGTATAAGGTTCTTGTTAATATCTTTTTTTGGGACCTTTTCATGGTTATTGTGGCCTTTTCATTATCTTTCATAGAATGTGTCAATTCTTGGGCGATCTTGACCTTCCCTTGATGGCTTCTATAAATTTCCTTTTTAGCTAGCTTGTTCATATAATATTTGTGATTGACCTTTGACACATGTTTCTTAAAAGCAACAAAAGTAGCAACATTATCACAAATGGGTGTGCCATTTTCTTTTTATGTTTAAATCTTGAAAGGTTTTTATGTTTGTTATGGGAAATAACAAAAAATATATAAGAATTTTCACATCATATGGTTGGATTGTTAATCGATTGTTAATTTAGTCATTAGGACAAAAATGTTTTAGATTATTGCAATGTGAGGATTTGTTGGATCATTGCCATGGATTGCCATGGAAAAGGATTTGACACATGATTTGTAGATTATTTATATGTGTTGATGATGCATTATTGCTAGGATCACTCAACTTTGCAGTGGTGGGTTGGACATTACATCAATTGAAGATTTGGCGCTCTTGATTGGAAATTAAAGGTCATCAATTTCTCTAAAAGTAAGTGAAATTGGAAGAAATACAAAGGTGTATATTGTTGCATGTTGCATTTCCTATGCTAGAGGATTAATTGTTCCATGTATATTGTATTGGTCTTTTTTATTTTATTCTTGGAAAGTGTGGAATTGTTGTTGCAAAACAATGGGTTAAAGAGATGTGGAGCCCAAGGCACATGTGACAATTGTATACAATGTTGGCTTCCATGGGCCAAGAATAAGAGAACAAATTACACAAAGGTCAAAACATAGTACAAGTTCACCACTGCAACTAGCTTTTTACCAATTATTTTATTCCATGACATTGGTTTATGATCATGTTGTTGTTGAGCATTTATTATAGGTACTAGATGCAGAAGCTATATTGTATTGTGGGAAAGGCAAGTTACCATGTTTGTGAAATTTTGAAGTTCAAACAAGACCAAGTAGATGCTATGAAATATGGACTGGTTCTTGAAAATAATTGTTTTTACAGTCAGTGAGAACCGGATTTAAATTTTTTCATTTTATCTGGTTTTCAGACATATCAATTATTTCAATCTGGTTATTTAATGTAGATTGCAAGGAAGTAAGAAAGGAAGGGAATTTTTATTTCTAAAACTTTTCTTTTCTTTGCTTTCCTTTCCAAATTAAAATTCCCAACTAGATTGAACGAAAGTTGTGTGTGTGGGGGTGGGGGAAGTCTCACTAATGAGTTGTGTAGGTTGTTTGTTTTGTTGCAAAGGGGAGATGGTTGTTAAGAACTATGAACGATGAACAATGTGAACCTAGGTGGGGGGTAAGGGAAAGGGGGAACATGAGAATTTAATGAAGAAAAATGTTGTAGTAATGAGGTAAGGGTGCAATGGCTTTCATGAATGATACTTTACATGTGTTGCCTACTAGGCCTTACTTGTTTATGTTGGCTCTTATTTAGGAAACTTAGGTGTATCCCTACCTTTGAGAATTGGATATAGGTTCTAGGAGAGTACTTATCCGGTTCTCCAAATGTTTTTAAAAAAAACATGGGAGGTGGTTTTCATAATTAGTTTTTGTGCATCTAAAAGCTTGGATTCAATTTTTTATATGATTTTCACATGTAAAAATTTCAACCAATTTTCATTTTGAAAATCGGATTGAGAACCCGTTTGAAAATCGAGTTAGGGTTGGAGAACTGCCCAACACACCAATGTAAGGGTTAGTTCAATTTGGCTTCATATATGTTTAACCCTATATGTAAATAGTGAGTACTAGTGTGGTATGTGTTGTTGAACACATATGGTAACATTGAATGAATTTTGAAAGGGCAAAATGGTACACCTTATCAAACTTAAAGTCCAAATTTTAAATGTTATTAAATTTTAATTTGTTTATAATGCCAACATTTGTTCAAAATTCAATATTGAATGCACCTTGGGTCTAAAAAATATGAAATCACCTCCAAGCAACCTTACTTATAAAGGGCTTTCCATAAGTACCAAAAGCAAGCACCCAATTCTCACTATAATTTTTATTTTTATTGAATTTTCATTGAAAAAATTCTAATTTTAATAACCTTTTAACTATAGATCTAAACATTACAAAACAACTTGGGTGCATCCCTATTAATTGAAAGCTTTCCAATAGTACCAAGAGTGTGACTAGGGGCAACATGGTTTGGGAGACTTCAATTTGATAAAAGAAAACAAAACACACAAAAGCAAAAGACTAGATGGATGGATATTGGTGTTTTGGTTTTTGCAACTCCCAATTCAATAACAAATTATTTGAAAAAATAGAAATTTAAATACCCCCTTCCTCCAATTAAAGTTTTGTACAACACTTTTAAAAAATTGAATTAATTTTTTCAATATAAATTTCCTAATTTATATTGCACCTTTAGTAAATTTTTAACCTAAATAAATCAAAAAAGAATTGATATAAGGACCAAACTTTAAACATGTGTCATCCTATCCTAAAAACATGTATGTTTCATCTCTTGTATTTTGAGTGTTTTGTATAATGTATAGGTGTTGTGTGAGAATTTGGTTTGTGTAATTTATTTATGTGTTAGTAAGGATTTAATTGAAAATTAAACCTTTTAGGTCCGGACCCTTCCTAGGTTACATTGCCAATACCCTATACAAAGTTAATGTCAAAATCACAATTTCACACAACCTAACCACTATATTTCATCCAAAATTGTGAGTACAAGAATTCTTGCTATTATGGATGGAGACAATTTTACCTTAGATGTAAAAACATGTGACAATTATTTATTACCCTTAGATGTAGAAAAATGTGACAATTTTTTTAATGCATTCAAAGAAGGCATGCTTGTAGAATGTACTAAATTATCCAACAATTGTAGGTTTTATGAAAAATGAAATGCATGGACATGTAAATGTTTCATTTTTTCTAAAACGTCATCAGTTTTAATTGGTTTCTTGTGATACATGATGGGTACTTGCTATGTATCACAAAAATTCTAAAAAATTTTACATAGGTTTTTATGTTATGTAAAGCTCTTTGGGTAGGTCTTTACAAAATTCAAGCCCACGTTTAACACCACCTCATGGGCTCCTTATTCCCATAAAGATCCATCCCTTAGGGTTTACCCTACACATAAATCACTAGCAAAAAAATTGGCCTTGTCGCATGATAAATACTTAACAACTTTTGAAAAGTTTCACAAAATGTAATGGTTCCCTCAACTTGCCTTTTGCTTGATGATTACTTGTCATCTATATTCACATTTTGGGAATGCCTTAACTTGTGGGAACTAACACATTAGAAAACATGGAATGAACATTATTTAAACATTGACAGACCATGAAGTGATTATGGGTGCATAGGTCTAAAGGCAACCACATGTCTTTACACCTAAAATAATGTTTTACATCAATGCATTTTTTACCATAATTCATCATATTTCTAATTTTAAAAAATGACAACTACCATTACAAAGGAAAAAAGAAAGGGTTAATCATTTAAAATCATTTGAGAGTTGTTTCATCACATTTATGTTTATTGGTTACAAATTTTAAAAATTCCTCAAATAATGTCTTCAATTAAATTGAAATTTTCTTTAGGATGTTTCTCACCTTGACTCCATTCGGAAATTGATTTAAAAAATATATATATATAAAGTTTTCATGCAGCTTATAAGGCATAAGACCCCAAATAAGTGTAAAATGCAAATTGGAGAGCCTAAGCATAAAATGATTGTTAGTTTTTGATGGCAAGCGTTTATAGCAAGGGGTTTACTTTGTTCAAAATCCCCAAAAAATGAAAATGGACGGGGAAAAGGTGAAAGTAATTTCCTTTACAAGGAAACCCATTATGTAATTTTAATTTGCATCTTACTTCCAACGTATCAAACATTTCTGTATCACTACATGATCATGATTAAATTTTCTTGCAATCTAGGTAGCTATGGCAAAATCATGGAACATAAGCAATTTGTTTTAATCTTTAGGATATGGCTAAGGGATTTTGTTTATAAATTGAGTGTTTTTTTGTGATGTTTATTGCATTTTCTATTGGGTGGGTGTTTATGTAGTTTTTACATGCTAGAAAGTTAAAAACCAAGGAAAAAAAAAGGAGTTAGTGTTTTGTAAAGAAAAGGATCAAGAAAACAATTATTGAACAGCCCCTTTTTTCCCTCTCTTTCCCTTTCTCTCCCTCCCTCTTTCCCTATTCCTTTCTTTTTCTTAACAATAATTTTGAATAGGAATAGTTCCATCACTCAAGTTTCTCTTGAAAGTCTAGCAATGATGAACATGTGAAGGTGAATGATGTTGCTAATAGGATGTTGTCACATTCATTTCTAGTTTCCTTAAAGCAATTTCATTGCTAAGTATGTAACATCATTTATCATCTCAAAAGTATTAACCAAAGAGGTTATAAGTAAAATTTAAAAGAAATGCAACTTGAGTGTATGATATTGTATTTCTTCCCTCCTTGGGAACTAGTGAATTGAACAAAAAACTAGAAAACATTTACATACACAATGCATAAGGTTTTAGCTTGTTTGAATTTCCTATGCATCAAGTTATAAATTATGAACACCAATTATCAATCAATGCATTCATTTTCATTCTTTCATCCTAATTTTGTACCTCATTTGCAAGTGGTAAAATAAATTGAGAACTAGAATAATAATGAGAAAACAACTTCTTAAACATAGGTTCCAAGTTCAAACATAGAAAACAAATAAGCCAATGTTTGCAAACAAGTCCCTAAATATTGCAAATGATTAGTTTACATAAGTTAGAAAACCTCAATAACATCTATTGCAATACTCCTGCAATGTGGTAACATGCATGTGTTCTTTCACAATGAAAAAAATATTTTGCAGATCAAAAAATATTTACAAAATATGTGACAAGTCATAAGACAAATAATGTCGTGTTACTAACATTTTTCTAAATGGATTTAAAATTACAAATGATTTGTAATGGACATGTTACTTGAAGTTTTCATCCTTGGTTTCTAACACCACTTTGTGTTATAAAAGTAAAAAAATCAAAATGTGTTTGAAACACATGGGTGCACAATGTAATTTAACTAAACATTAAACCTTTGTGATTACTAGATGGAATGTTAGTCATAATGGAGTTTTCAATTTGGAACAAAGGTTTAGCCAAAGGTTCACAATTGGAATTTTCTTTGAACTTTTCATTTTCCATGGTAAGCATTAGTACCTTCGTGATCGCATTGCAATTGGTAACCTCCATTGCACTACGAATGGTTATCATAGATTCCACCCTTGCAACTTATTTAAAAGCACCACTTCACAATTGTTGAAAGATATGTAAGGCCCAATAGTGCCTTCATGCACAATAAAAGAAAGAGGGTTGGCAAGTTGGACCCCTTTTAACATTTCCTTTTAATTTGTTGGCTTTGAATCAAGTCTAATAGTTAACATGTTATGGTATAAAATTATTTTGCACAATAACTATGCCTACGTTGATATTCATTCTTTGCAATTTGTCCTAACATAATGCAAAAGTGGGGTGCAATTCACTAGCCTAAACAATTATGGAACTTTAAAAATAAAATAAGTTCATCCCACCCCGGTCATTTTGACTTGCATAAAGTTATGTGATTATATGGTCACTATGTAATCATCATGTTTCATTATTAATTCACGTAATTCATCACTAATTGAAGTAGTTCATTATAATAAATATATAATAAAAATATTTATTTCTTTAAATACACTAGGTTATTGTACCCAAAATTATTTTAAATTATGTTATTTTAAATTATTATTATTTATTCCACCCTAAATTATTGTATTATATATATTTTTGATATTTTATAATATTTTAACCTAGGTTTTTTTGGCTATTTTGGGCCATTACACCTTATGTCATTTTAAGCCATCTACCTTATGCTCTTCTTAACCATTTAAAATTATTTCACCCTTGATTATTTTTTATTATTTTAATTTTTTTCACTATATAAGCTATCCACTTTAGGCTATTATAAGTTATATTACCTTGTGCTATTATTGATTATTATAAATTATTCCATCACAGGATATTTTTGGCTATTCTATATTATTATCAACTATTTTACCTTAAGTTATTATAGGTTATACCTTAAATTATTTTAAAGTTATTTTACCTTGGGTTATATTTTCCAATAATTTTGGGTTATAACCGAAAACAAGTTAGGGGTATATAACCTATAATAATTTAAAATAAAAATAACATTGAATAGCCAAAAATAACCTTAGGTGGAATAATTTGGAATAACCAATAATAGAAAAATATATATATAATATAATAGCCTAACATATCTTAGGGCATACTAACATATAATTGCTTATAATAACCTAAAGTAGAATAATGTAAGATAACCTAAAGTGGAATGTTTTAAAATAACAAAAAAAACTTACAATGGAGTGTCTTAAAATAACCAAAAAAAAAAAGGGTGGAATAATTTTAAATAATAAAAAATAACATAAGGTAGAATAACAAAATGTTAAATAGTTGAAAATAACAAAAAATAACCTAGGGTGAAATAACCTACAATAGCCAATAATAACATAAAATAAAATAACATAAAATAATTTAAGGTGGAATAACCTATAATAACTAAAAATAATTTAAGGTATAATAGCCTAGAATAATTAAGGTGGAATAACTTAGAATAACTAAAAAGAACCTAGGCTAGAAACCCTATAATAATGTAAGATTAATTTTAAATCCTAACCTACAGTAGCTTAGGAATAATTTAATGTAATTTACATTAACCTAAGAATAACTTATAGTTACCTACGTTAACTTATGAATAGCCTAGGACTAGTGTAAAAGTCTTGCTTATGATAATTTACACATAGGTTAACAAAATAATGTGCATAATTGATAATATGTGATAAAAATTCATTTCATTAATTTAAATAGTGGTTTAATAACCAAGGAAATTTATTTATTTAACATGAAGGTGAAAGGAGGTGCGGAGTTTAAAACTTCACGCTTGCACCCTAAGTTGGTGGGCAAGGTGGCTTAGGTTAGTTTCAAATTTTAAATGCTTAGGGCCTAGGTTTTTAACCTAATTTATTTATGAACTAAATTGCTAATTTAGTGAATTAATTAATAATGAATTTGATTAATTATTAGTGAATTAAACATTAGTGAATTTGATTAACTACTGGTGAATTAAGTATTAATAAATTTAATTAAATATTAATGATTCATTTGTGTATTTTAACTAATCTTCATTCATTAAAGGGTTGGCCACTTTCACCAAAATAAATTTGTTTAAGTGCACTCAAAATTTAATGAAACAATAGTGAATCGGGACACGTATTGGTGCAGTGTAAGGTGCCTATAAAAACCAAAATTTTGAAATGTTGAATTTTTGGAAGACTAATGTAAGAAATAGACATTATATTTCACCATATCTAATAAAGATTTAAACTATTTTTCCAAACATACCCCACCTTCTCATTGACATGCAATTTCTTTTTAAATATAACTCACCTTCTCTTTGGACATAGTTGCAATTGGTCTTTAAATCTATTTCATTGCATTTTACTATGTAATCCCCAATACTTGCATTGTGAATTATCCATCACTATCATGTTCCTCCATGTATTTTAGCCAATTAATGAAGTGTTGTTACAAGCAATTTTCTTCATTGATGATGTCCTTTTGTTACCACAATTCAACAAATTTGGTCTTGTTTCCCATAGCCATTATTTACATTGCTTGTAACTGCACACATGCATCTAGGCAATGTACTTTTCCCACCACTCAACAATAAAACTTTTTAGTGTTCAAATGTTAGTTCCACTTGTTGCCTCCAACCTTGGAATGAAAAAACATGTATAAGACCGTCAAACAACAAAAACCCCTCCTTTTGTGACATTTTTTTGATTGGAAACCATGGTTGACAGTTGAACCCTAATCCCACCCATTTTCAAATGTTTTCCTTGTTCCCTCCTTTAATAGAATGACATATAGGTTGTCCCAAGCCCCATGCAAACATGAACATATTCAAAGTCAATACAATCACTAATGTTGGTTGTAAGGGTTTTATTTTTTTGCATGTGACAAATTGTTGTTATGGATGTTGTCTCTTTTTTTATTACATCATGGGAATCATGGCAAAACATTCAGTAGAAGAAGGACAGTGAAAATGTGGTATAAAGGATGCCATCCCCAAATAACCCATTCCATCCAGAAGCGATGGAAGCTTCAAAACTTGTCATTTGCTTGAATTTTTAGGGCCTTTTTTTTTTCTTTGAGGGTTTTTTTAGGCCCACAACTACCTTCACAAAAAGTTAGTGCTTAAAATATTGAATCAATGCATTGAACTTTTCATCCACAATAACCGAGTTGTAGATATGTTCTACACAAAAAGTGGTGTAATTTTAAACCATGTTGTTACATTGATCTAAAATTTGAACCTAGCATGCAACAAATGATGAATTAAAGTTATTTGTCATTGCATTTGAAAATTAATACACAAAAAAAATTGAAACATGTAAATGATATTGTCTTATTGCTTTTGCGAAGGACTAACTCCCATACGAAGACATAAACATGTCCTTAACCTAATTATCCCATTTCTTGCTTTCAAATTTCTTATATTGTGCCAATCTAGATTTGAATCCATCAATAATTTCCTTTTTCCAATCATAGTGACACAACATGTGTGACAACCAAAAAAAAAAAAGGATGCACATTTCAAAAAAGGAAGATGAAGAAGTGGATGCCAATTCATGGCAACCTCATGTTTTACTTCTATATCTATATAGACTAATACATCTTTTCATTCACCATCAAGTGCCTCTTGTTAGTTTTTTAAGCATTTGATGTAATTACCTTGGTAAAATCTTATATATTAAATCTACAGGTGTGTCTATCTGTCCGGGCAGTTTCCAGGCACTGCCCGGACCTTTTTTTTCTATTTTTTTTTTTGATGGGTTTTGTTTTCTGTGTCAGTTAAACTGCCCGGACCTTTGTTTTTTTTTTTGATGGGTTTTGTTTTC
>Ga0116231_10004174_pt1 | contig 29414 bp, 23 predicted proteins | sample S1TSphgellanicum_2_FD_89695 | JGI IMG/M metagenome (GOLD analysis project Ga0116231, IMG submission 89695) | Host-associated microbial communities from peat moss isolated from Minnesota, USA - S1T2_Fd - Sphagnum magellanicum MG | ecosystem: Host-associated > Plants > Peat moss > Unclassified...
ATTTTTCTTCTTTTTTAATTTTTCTTTTTCTTCTTTTTAACAATACCAAAAAAAGGTGAAAAAGATCCCCCCCCAAAAAAAAAAAAAAAAAACAATGAGGTTCAGAACCCAACATTCAAAAATTTAAGAATTAGCCAAATGAATCAAAATTTTACTCTTACAGGAAAACCAAAATTTCCAAAAATTTCCCAAGTGTTTTTTTTTCCTGGCGAGATTTTGCCATTTTTTGACAAAGAAATTGGGGAAATTTTGGTTGTTCTAGAGTAAATTAGACTAATTGTTGTTTTAGAAATTAAAATTTCCGCCATAATTTCGATATTTATTTATAAAAAATATAAATAAAATATACTTAAATTTTAATAATTTATCTTTAAATATTTTTATTATTATTTTATATTTTTAAAAAATTAAATTAAATAAAATAAACACTGGTACCGTGGGTAAAATTAACTAACATGCCCATGAATTGGTGGTGATGAATTGAACCCACAACCAATAGCAAGGTGAGTCCTGGCACACTCCTCTTCTTCTTCTTCTTCTATTTATTATAAGCTTTTTTTATGTGTGTTCCAATGCTGAGTTTGCAAGTAAAGATACTGTGCTTTATTTTATTTTATTTTATTATATAAAAAAATTTGCATGGCTGAAGTTCAAAGTTCTGTCCCACAATTTATTTTATTGTGTGGAGAATTTTCTTGATTTTTGTTCCCTCTTTGTGTGGGCCAAGGTGAGGAGGACGGAAGAATCAGCAATCAATCATCTCACTGGATGAAAACCCTAGGGAAATCCCTAGGCTAATTTCTGAGAGTTAACTAACTAATCATCCATTAATTATTGAAACAACAAAGGGGAATAATTAGGTGACAAAAGGGACCAAGTGGAGAATCATTTTTGCTTTAATTTAATTTAATTATTTTTCAGAAGCACAACACAGCAGACACAACCTTACAAGCCATTGGCAACCCACAAAGTCAAGCTCATTTGGCAAAGGGGCTAACTAAGCAAGACTCAAAAACCAGCACACTCTCAGGGGTTTGAACCCAGGACCTTGTCATTTGGAGGTTCCAATGTGGGCTATGCCAGTAAGCCATCACCCTTGAAGAACCAGGGGTTTTTTATCCCTGGATTAAATCATTTTGGATTTTGTTCTCTCCAATAACCAGAACCAGCGGTTTTTTTTTTTTTTTTTTTTTGGGACCTCTCTTGAAAAACCAGAATCAACAAAACACATCTCTGATTCCAAAATATTTGAAAACCTGGAACCAACCAACGGCTTATTAACAAAACCAAATACCCTTCCAACAACACTCATGAAGCGCTTTTTTTTATTAAAAAAATTCAAAAAAATTATTTATAGGTTATCATTATTCCTAGAGCTTAGGAGAATGCTAACTTGGTAAAGATTTAAGATCCCAAGTTTTGGGTAGATTGGGGTGGGCTACGTCCCACTTGGAAAAGACCTAAAATCCCCCCTTTAAGGTAGTGTTTTTGTTTGATGCTCCATACTTGTTGATTCAGTGTTTTCATGATGGGATGATTGGTTAGGGTTTTCTGGAGCCATCTTGATTCGTTATTAGTGGGGTTATGCATTTTGCATGCTTTGAAGGTATATATGTGAAGGAGGGACCACCCCCCACTAGGATACATACCAAAAATGGAATTTTATTAAGAGGAAAAGCCCCCCCCCCACCTCCCCCAATTGAAACTCTTTACCCTAAACCCTAGACCCAGATTTTGATGAAGAAAAAAAAAAATGGAACCAATCACAACATGTCATGGAAAGCCCATTTGACCAATGGGAACGAATAAATCATCCCCACTTGGCGGTGGGGGCAAAAAAACTCTATAATAAAAATAATGGTGTATGTTTGTTTGGAACCTTCCGACCTAATTACATACCTGCCTAGTAACCGACCCTTGCCCTCTATGTACCTTTTTAGCCTACCCTTTTTCCCTCTATGAACTATTTTGTGCAATTCCTTGGGCGGGGTGATTTTTATTTTATTTTTGTATTGCCCTAAAAATCTATATAGTAAAAATAATGGTGTATGTGTTTGTTTGGAACCTTCGTACCTACTTACACAAGTACCTAGTAGCCTACCCTTGCCCTCTATGTACCTCTAACTTCACCTTTTCCCTCTATGAATTATTTTGTGCAACTCCTTGGGTGGGGTGATTTTTGGAAGTATCTTGTAGCCTAGGAGGCTTGAGCATTGGAGGAGTTTAGGGTTCCACAAAAACATCCGACTCTGAAGTCATATATGGAAGGAAAAAGGAAAAGATATTATTCATGCTCTTATTGGAAGAAGCAACTCACCATATGGGGTGTGGATATGGCTTGAAATAACACACATGTCCACCAAACGGGAGCTCTTGGGCAATACCCCAATTGGTAGATCATGTGTAGCCAATGTGTGGGATGGGCCAAATAGTTCCCTATTGGTAGTATTTTCCCCCCTCCTAACCCTAACCCTAACCCTAACCAATATTTGGCTAACACATATTTCATAGCCAAAAATAGGAGGTAAAAAAGAGCATGGAATCCAACCAACGTGAGGTGTTTATATGTACACCTTGTAAGGTACATGTATATCCAACACTAACTTTTTGTCTTCTCCTAAAAGGTAATAAAAGGTGTTTCCGAGTATCTATCTCAATGTGTGGGTCTCACCCAAGAACCCCTGCACTTTTGTAATATGGAATGGCCCTTGTAGGGCCTATTCCACCCCGGAACACGGTGATTCCACTAAGGTGGTAACGGGTTCTTCCAAGGCATAACTAATTTCTCCACAATCGATTCAAGTTTTATCCACATTCCTTTGTGGCATTGACGCTTCATTTGCCACTAACCTTTCCCATTTGAAGCAAGAATTTTCAACGAGATCCAATTCAAAGAATTTTATCATCATTTTATGTGTTTATTGTCTCATAAATCATTTATCGATGGAGTAATGATACACTATCATAAAATGAAACCAAGAGAAACAACTTCAATTTTTGTATAAGGTTTTTCCTTGTGTTATGAAGGTGCCATGGTCTCATGTATTGTAACAACATTGAAATTGAAGGATAATGATATATTATAGGTGTGAAACATGTGAGGTCCCACACCACAATAATTAGATTAATTTTACATAATTACACTTCAAATTATTTCATGTACTTTATATGTTGCTTTGCATAAAGTGCTTTCAATTTAATAGTTTCTTCTATTCCTTAACACGAGATAAAAATCTAACTAGTAGAAAATTATATGGGAACAAAGTAAGATGAACTCCATAGCAAATATGGAGTAGATCTTTGAAATATTTGAAAATTTATCAAATCAATTGTCTCTCTTTAATCACTTTTAGAACTTCAAGTCCAAAGTCCACAATTTTCAAGCAAGTTCCAACTTGCTAAGTATCTTATATGCTTGTGTGCTTGATGATCACGTAATTTTGTTTATAATGTGCAACTTACTTCTAAAACTTATCGTGTTATAGACTCAAGGGAATACATAATCCTTGCCTTTAGATGGGTCGGGAGTCCAAATTCCTAAGAACCAATTTGAACTCATTTAAAGCAAATTGAACCCTTGAGTTGGACCCTACCTTGCATCTTGGTGCTTCAAATCATGAGCTCTCCTTTTGAGCTTTTCTTTTATTTGGGGGGGTTTGAACCAATTGATTTTCCTTCCTAAATGGTGCCATGTAAGTTTGGCCTCAATTTGTCATGTTTTGGTCTTGGACCCTCATCTAAAGGCCATGGGTCCAATTTATGACTCTCATCCAATAGGATTGCTCTATTTCATTGGACTTTAGACCCTGGACCTCAACTAATGTGACCCTTAGGAGGGCAGATGGGGCCCGAGGGTCAATGGCTTGGACTTCGTTGAGCCAAAGAATAGGGAACATAAAAACCGACAATGTCTCTTAGACCCGCAAGCCAACACCAGATTTCTTTCCAACCATGGACTTCTCATCCATCCAACAGAAATAAAAATCCTTTGGCCACCCATGGATCCTCTGCTATAAATCCTTTCCCAATTTTTAAAGTGATGGCATATAATGTTCCACTACAATGTTCTTATGAAAACACTAATTTGTCAAGTGTCTTCCAACTTATAAGTTAACAATCAATGTTAGGCAGGTATTACAATCTAGTTTAGAACTGAGCCGGTTTTCAAGTTGACCTTTGTCAGACGGACAACCAGTGATTTATCAACTGTTATAAAAATCTTGAGTTGAAAGGAATCAATGGATGAAGTGTTTGGTTGAAGGAACCAATGGATGTTAAAGGATGAAAATTTGGATGTGCCCGAGAATTGCCCCCAAAAGTTAAATGATGATTCTTTAACTTTGCCTGTAATTTTTTTTAAAAAATTCTTAGGAGGTGAGAGTTATCTGCAAAGTCCTGGAAGACATTCAACTGGCCACTTGACCCTCTCTTTCATCCCCTCTTTCAGTGGTATCTGCAAAGTAAGGAAATTTGATTAAATCTCGGTATGAAATGCTGAAACTCAGCATTTTAATGCACAAGGTTTGAGAGTAATTGTAGGAATTGTAGAGGTAGGAGCTGTGAAAATATATGTAGCAGCAGTGAGAGAGGCGCTCAGGAAAATGGAAAGACAGGATGAAACTCACTTTACCACCGAAATTGGTGAAAAAAACTAGTTTGGGTCCCAGTTATTTCGTTTCGTAAAATATTCATTCCCAGTTCCGCGTTTGACGTCCTATTATATCCAACATATAAGTACTAACAAATTCTTTTAATTGTAGATTGTGTGTAACTATGTGGAACTACTCCTAGTTTCCAAATCAAACATAATCTAGATTCTTTTTAGTAAGCAGAAATCAAAGGTTTAGAAATGTGAAGAATCCACTTCAAAACCTTAAATTTGGATTCCAATTGGATGGATGAGAAGTTGATTACATCCAAAGAAGTAGTCGAAAATTGGCACCCATTCCATTATCGGTTCCAATTGTTTACATTATCAAACTTTTTGCCACGATATCATCCATTTATTTTACTTTTTCATGAAGCTCCTTGCCTCTATTTCATCATCCATCTTTGATTCTAGACATTTCCAACTCATATGCCATGCATGGAATATATAACTTTCCTAGATTCTATATATGTAGGGATTCATTTTTCATCCATTGTTTATCCCACATTCAACAAGATTTTTTTTTCTCTTCCAAACCAATGGTTCATCCATCATTACCTTTCTCGACTTCCCCAAACACCCACATACCCTAATGTCCAATGTTTTTTAACTTTGTGTTGGACTCCAACTTCCCCGACTAATTTTTACTTTTTCATCCATTCTTCAACTTTTGTGACCCACATGTGATCTTAAAGGGCTTTTTTTTATCATTGCTTTATGATGAAAGCTAAAAAAAAAGAAAAATCATTTGATTTTACAAAAACCATTCGAAATTTACAAAAATCATTCAAAATTTACAAAAATCTTGGCCGATCAAAAAGGTGCATGGGCATCCAATGAAGTTAATTGCTAAGGAAAAGATGAATGAGTTGTAAAGTGCCCCTCCATCATATTCTAACCCAACCCAACCCAACTTATACCTATCATGGTGTAAGGATATGAAAATTTCGAACAAGTAAGGTCACGAATGTTTGCCCCACCCCCAATCCCCACCCCCCCATCCGACAATTTGAGTGAAAAGTTAAATCTTCTCAATACACTTGCTTTCCATGCGACATCTATTTATCGAAAAGACACACTTTGATAATATTATCGTTTCTTTCGATAAGTGTTTTGCAACTTCACTACCGATGACAACGGCATGTGCTCCGGATGAAGCAACAAAGGCTTGTATAGCACTAGACTTTGAATAAACCTAATATAAGGTGAAGAGTCTCTTACTTACAAGTGTCTTGAGCATCCAATAGTGTTCTCTCTTTTTATGCATGTGTCGGGTATAAGCTAATGATGAACTCACATGAGTAAAAGTGTTATGGTTTTGGATGTGAACATTCATTACATTGCAATGAAGAGACGGTCCGAATGTTTTTAATTTGTGTGTTTTAGCATCATCATGTTGTTGGAACAGCTCACAATCATCCATCATCCGGAAAATTAGGTTTTTTCCCATGCACATGCATGCAAGCATGCAAGGATGATTAAAATACTCAAATTTAATATTCAAAATATTTATCAAATTTGTTGCATGTAAAGGATGAAATATGGGTATGACAAATATCCACTAACCTTTTTTAAATAATAAAAAAACCAATAATAATAATAATAATAATAATAATAATAATAATAATAATAATAATTCCGGACATAATTGATTTCCGAGTAAGTAATCCATTTTTACTCGCCCACCTTGAGCTAGTTGAGAATAAGATTATTTCCTTTCTTCCTTCCTTCCACAAGCCCCACCCAAATCTCCCACACTCACCAAGTGCTTCTTTTTTTCCTTTTCTTTTTTTTTTGAGTCCATTTTCTTTGAAAATTATAATGAAACTTTTCGTTTTTTTTCCTTTTTTTCAGCTCAAGAGTTGCTTTCTAATTTTCACTTTGTTTCCGTATGTTCGGGAGTGGCTAGGACTTTGGTCGGCCAATTGTGGGGGCAATCAATCACACCACGCGCAACACGGAGTGGGTGTGCGGACCAGAAAACTTTTTTTTTTCCCCCTCTTTTGTATTCCTGTCCCCATTGATACCCACAGTGGTTAGCTACGTACTAACCAGTGTTGGGCGGTTCTCAGGCCGGTTCTCAAAGACATATAACTGTGATTCTCACCCCCCCCTTCACATAATCGGTTTAATCATATATATAACCGTCGTTTGCAAAAATCTGAGAACCGGTTTCGATATATAACCTAACTCCCAGTATAATTCTAAGAACTTGTCAATAACCTTTTTATAAAAATGTCTGGCTTTTGCCAGTTATGTTACGAAAACCGTCGGTTCTTTGAGATGCCTTTAAAACACTTGGAACCAGAGGTTATTTGATTCTGAAAATGTTTTCAAATAACCAGAACCGCAGGTTCTTTGATTCTGAAACTTTTTCTGGATATATTACAAATTTAAAATGCTAAAATCAAGTGCTTTTCTTAGATTCTTATTGGCCATAATTCGACCAAATTTTAAGAAAATTTCCAAGATTTCTGTTCGTGGTTCAAGTAGGTAGCCCAAATAAGAAGGAAAAAAAACCAAGGATGTTCAAAAAGGTTTTCTTTCATATTTAACTTGTAGCCAAATTTGGCTAAATCTTCCTGTGGATAGTATAGCCGGGAAGGGCCCCCACAGACAAACTCTGGATCCATTTACAATTCCACAAATCTCTAGTGGGCTCCATGATTTTTTGTAATTTTTTAAAAATTCCAATACTATAGGCATACTTGGTGTAGTTCTGTGTTCCATGATTTTTTTTTTAATTAAAAAAATTCCAATATGATAGGCATGTTTGGTTTTTTTTCTTTCTTTCTTCCTTCCTTCCTTCCTTTTTGCTACTAGGGATGGGGTGAACACCCCTTAGGTGTAGGGAGCTTGCACCATGGTAAAAACATCCGACTAGATTCGTAGTGTATTTGGAGGAACGCTTATTGAGCGTAAGAACCCGCACAAGGCATTTCAAAAGACAGAATGCTCGCACAAGTGGGCATTTCATTTTCTGAAATGTCTCGTGTTGTTTTTTTTTTCCCATTATACCCAATGTGTACTTGCCAACGGGAAAAAGAAAAAAATAAAATCATTAATTTTTAGGCCATGTTAGACTCTTGGCCATGGGCATTGCTCAAAAATCGGACCTTCCTCGGCTTCGGCTCACACATGCCCTTATTTTGATAATGCCCATGGCCTTGGGCGTTACCCTATATGCATAATCATTTTCGCCCTCAGATCACAAGATGTAATGCCCTAGTACCTAGACATGACAAACCGGAGAAAAAAATTTGTTTAATAATGTTGGACGGCACTTACGCAACAAGATTTTACCACACCAAATTGGAGATGACGCCTTACGCATAAGGTGCCGCACCTCATGCATAAAATGCCACCTCTCGTGTTTATCTTTACATTGGGTAAGGTCCTTAGGTGGGGTCACCTTCCTGAAATTGTAGGCCCCATCTTTGGGAAGACCCCACCCTACTAGTAGGGCCTTACCTTATATACACATAATTTGGAAAGTGATACAAATCCAAAGCATAAGGTGTCCCATATTTTACAATAAACAATTGCCACACACCAAATTCCAACTTAGCATTATAAATAAATAAATAAATAAATTGAGCACAATATCCTATTTATGCACAAAAGCCCAAATGAAACTAGTAGGGACCACCCATGGTGCAATTAGTATTTTATGGCTAGGAACATGATCAACCTTTTTCTCAATTGATACACTTATTTAGAAAAATCTCGCAAGTTATAAATACAATAATCTAACCATGGATCACAACCAATGCCATTATGTTACAAAGAATTTTGCATAGCTTGGAAGGAATGTAAAACTTGTGTGAGTCTTTTCTTAATAAAATTCTAGTTGGATCACAAGTTGCAATTAAAATAATACAATTGTACCCAAAACTCATGTTGCTTGAAATTCTCAATTTGTTTTTCCAAAACTCAACTTAGACATCACTTTTGTACAAATATAATCACATAAGCAAAGATTTGCTTCTTATAATTTTCTTTGCCTTCCAACTCACACATTATTTGCCAAGCAATTTGATGCCAAAATGCTTTGCAACTCTTTAGATCGTGTCTAGGCATTTAGGTACCTAACTACTACAAAAACATTAGTTCGTTTCTTGTAATTGTCAATTGTTGTTGGAAGTTGGAAGCTAGTGCAATGTGCAATGTTTGGAATGTTTTATTTCCAACAAGTGTTTTTGGGAGTCTTACCTTCGGTGTTACAAAATCAAATTCACATGCAATCATAGGAATTCGAGTTTTTTAAAAAATCACAATGAAAACACAAACTTTGGCATCAATATGCATCTCATTTTATATGCTTTCTTTAAGTGTGTGATTATTGATTTCAAGTTGTCGGGTGTCAATCTAGTAAAACATGACAAGTGAAACATGGGCACTAAAGTTATTCATAAAATCTTCCCCAGTCCCACCCCATGTCCCAATTTCATCCTTTATTTTGGGTTATCTTTAAAGTCCCCATAACTAACAATGAAATTGCATAATTTGGAATCAATGATGAAAATAAGAATGAAGTAAATTTTGACAATTTTTTTTTTCAGATTTTCATTTGAAAGATTTTTAGGGTTTGCACTTTTCAGATTTTTTTGTTTTCATTCCAAAACTATTTTAGGGTTTGCTTTATCGATTACATAGGATATTTTTTGAAGTTTTTTTTACATGGAATTACATAAATGGGCCCCTCCACATTTCGCTACTTTGTCATTTTCATTTGTAAGAGCTGAATTTGTTTTTTCACTAACATTAGGCTCCTTTAGTTCTTTAAATTTTTCTTTTTAAAAAAAATTACTCCTATCTTCCCATTTTCATGTGTGGGAGCTCCTTGATTTTCAATCATCTTTTTAAATTTTTTTTCTCTTAATACTTTTTCATTTCTTCTTGTTGTTTTTAGGGGTTTTCAAAGGTTTTTTTAAGGCTTGCTTAAAGGTTTTCTTAGTGTTTTCTTTAGAATTTTTTTGGGGTTTCTTTTAATGTTTCAAAAAGGATTCTTCTAGGTTTTTTTAAGGTTTTTAAAAATATTTCATGATTTTTTAAAGTAGTAATGTATTTTTGAACATGAGTGATTTTGATAGTTCTTCATCAAATATTAACAAGGAGATGTTTTAAAAGGCACATAAATTACATTAGATTGTGTTTACAACTACAATTATATTTAGTGTTAACACATTTAAATTATCCAATGCAAATGAGTTAGAGTTGAGTGTTGGGCAATTAGTTGACCAAGATGTGCTCATCACAATGTGAGCAATTATGGGTTTGTTCAAAACTTTAACAAACTTTAGTTTGTTAAAGTTTGATGAGTTGGTCACACTAATGGTCCCCACCATCCAAACCTATGCGCAATCCATTGGCGAAGCTCACATTGTGATAAGCTACAAACTAATTGAATCTAGAATAGTGATTGCTCCAATTCATCTTGTACATGAAATAAAACAATGGAATCATGTAGAACACATTCCTATGGAACTAAAGTGCAATGTGTGATGATGCATTTTTCATCGCATCTTGCATGAATGAAACCAAATGTGATGAGATCCAATGGCTTACTACTAAGGAACATGTTACCCTTGGTACACACATCTCAAAATTCCAAGGTTATATTGGATTCATCAATGTGACTTTCATTGAGATTCGCAAATTCTAGAATAATGATGCCCACATGTCATGGTTCAATGATCATAAAATGATGTATTGTATGAATAACATAGTGATCTTGTTATGAATCATTCAATTACCTGGATAATGGGGTTCCTTCCATGATGTGAACATCTTCCACAAACTGAATTTGTACAAAAATTGATGTCAATTTTTTACACATACAAATAAATATTTTGAATATTTATTTGGGAATCTAGATTATATGAATGAGGTTATGTTTGTGATGTGATGGCCTATTAGGTGCAAACTTGCCCACATGCACGACCTAGGTAGATGCAAACATATAACAAAATGCATGTATGGTATAAAGTGCATTTAAAATGAAGAATTAGAAGGTTGAATTGAAAATGGAAGAGATTGATGAAACACTTTTATTCCACAAAGGAAAAGCATAGTCTTTTGTTCCAAGCAACAATTAGTTTGACTAACTTCATGTAGAGATGTTTCCTAGACTTCACATACAAAGTCATTGGTGACTAAATAGAAGACCTAATTAATTAAAGTTGGTATGAGGACTTCTAACTAAAGTTTTAACACATGCCTAATCTTTGATTTAAATTATGTATTTGCCAAAATTCTTAGGTGTCATGAATGCAAACATTCGCCAACATCACCGTCACCAACATCATCAAGATGGGTTTCATCATTTTTTCATCCATAATGGATGAAATTTCATTCACCACCAACTTGTAGTTTACTCATAGTTTACTTATAAATGATTTGTAAATAGCTTGTAGTTGACTTACAATTCATTTATAGTTCACTTTTAATTTACTTATAGTTGGTTTTATTACATTTGTAATTGACATATTGTTAATTTCTTATTAATTTGTAATTCATTTAAAAGGCTCTCAATAAAGTTCTATGGATGGTGGGCACGTGGAAACTTCTTTGAATTAGGTCCCCAAAGGTATATAAATAAATGTAAGACTCCCCATTACCTTTAATCTATTCAACATTAATTTGAGGTACAATCTCAAACCATTATTTTGTTCATTTGATTTGTTATTCACATTTTCACATGTTATCAAAATAAAATCAATTTGGAACTCTTTTCTTACATACTTCATGTTCTTGTTTTTTATTTTCATGTTATGTGTTTAGAATCAGATTTAGGCATGTTTTTGCCATGATTAGTTTTGGTTTTGTGGACCTTGGAAATCCCTTTGTTTTCCTACATGTGACATTAGGTCTCTAGTTGCTTTGAAATTGTTAAACCTCATGTGTCTTTTCTTTTATATGTTAACTTTTGTATTTGTTTTGATTAAAACTTTTTGATTTGCATTGTCGACCACCATTTCTCATGCCATAATGATATAAATGTTGGATTGTGATTGCAACATTTTTATCTTCATCTTTGATTTGCCATTCGGAATACATGCCAAATCAAGGCCCAAACTAAATGATGGAGTAAATGTTAATTTATTTAAAAATTCATAAATAGTATATGTATGGGACCTAGTATCACATGTGGGGAAGATGTCTCATCAATCAAACATTGTCATCTTTTGAAAACATTCTAAGTGGCATGTCCATCTATGGCCTTCAATTATGTTAGGACCTCTTCATTCTACAACATGTCTTTCTCACTCTTTTCATCATTGGATGTCTTAGTTTTGAACTCTTTCAAATCATTCTTAAGTTGATCCTTCAAAATGTCCTCTTAAAAAGGACTGTGAAGATAAGTTCTCATGTCATCTACATATGTTATTTTCCATGCAAGGCTAGGTATAAGTTGCATCACTTGCTGCTTGGCTTTTGAGTATTTTGAAAAATATCAAGATGGCAACTTGCCATCATGGGGCTCAAATGGAGTGATTTTACAACGATCCACAACTTTTTTCCTTCCTTGGGACCTTTGTTATTGGTTGCTTAAAGACATTTCATCCTCTTCGTCCAAGTCAAACTTACATGCTTGTGAAACCACATGAGATTCTCCATGATCACTTGCCATGCTTATACAAATAAACCTCACACAAACATTCTCTCAACATGAATGCATAATATTTAAAAATCCAACATACTTACAAATGATCACAAATTGGCCATAAGAATTAAGTTTTATAAGAAAAAACTAAAATTTTCCAAGTGCATTTGTTTTAATTTCAACATGCATAATCACATTATTTGACAACAAGTTGCAAAAGATGAAGTTATAGGGAAAGAACCAAAATTTTCCAATTACATATGTTTCAATTCCAACATAATCACATTGTCAAAACCAATGACAAGAGATAAAGTTTTGGGGGAAGAAAGCAAAAAAATCAATTGGATTTTTTTCATCCCAACATAGTCATAGCATCACAACTAGTGACAAGAGATGAAATTTTTGGGAAAAAAACCAAAAGTTTCCAATTGCATTTGTTTTAGTTCCAAGATGGTCACATTGACACAACTAATCAGAATAGATGAAGTTTTTGGGAAAAAGATGATTTTTTCCAAATACATATATTTCAATTCCAAGATAGGTTTACAAATTAAAATAGGTGCAATTTGACCTCGAAAGCTTGAAACAAGATTCAAAAGTTTAAAGCCCTCAATTAAAATTTATAGACCTAAACTAAGTGAAAATAGACTTGTAGCAATTGAAACAACCTTCAATCAAACCAAGGACCTCACGTGGTCATAATAAAGTTCAAAACCTTGAAACAATCCTCAAATGGTTCAAATATAGCTAAACTAGTTGAAATAGGTTATACTTTGATGATCACAATAGAATTGAAATGGTTGAAACAAAACTCAATTTCAATAAGGTAGATTTTTCTTCATCATAACTAGAATTGAAATGGTTGAACCTAGGTGCCAAATAAATTAGGGACCTTAAATTGGTTCCACATGGATTCAAGAATTACACATAGACCCATAAATTGAACATCAAAGGTGCTAATTATGTTACAAACTTAAAAGAGGTTTCATATGAACTCAAATGTACCTTACAAACCAAAAATTTTGAACCTTAGAGGTGCCAAATATGTTATAGCCCTAAATAAGGTTTTAATTCAATTCAAATATAACCTACAAACACAAAAAAAATTGCGTCAAAGGTGCCAAGTATGTTACAACTTTGAAAAAGATGTAATTCAACTCAAATGTACCCTATAGACCCTTTTTTTTTCACATCAAAGGCACCAAGTATGTTGCATCCTCAAACAAGGTTTTAATTCAACTCAAATGTACCCTATAGACCCAATTTTTTTCACATCAAAGGTACCAAGTATGCTGCATCCTCAAACAAGGTTTTAATTCAACTCAAATGTACCATACAAAGCCCAAAAAAATCACATCAAAGGCACCAAGTGCAAACTTGAAAGAGGTTACAAATCAACTTAAATGTACCATACAAAGCCATTTTTTTCACATTGGAGGTGATTAATAAAATGTAGACTTGAAAGAGGTTATGATTTAATTCAAATGTGCCTTACAAATCCAAAAAAATTCACATCATAGGTGTTAAGTAAATTGCAAACCTAAAAGATGTTATGATTTAACTCAAACCTACATACCCAAATTTTGAACATTAGAGTTGCCCAATACATTACAAGCCTCATTTACAATGTTGATGAAGGTATAAATAGTCATACAAACCTCCAATTTATGAAACAATCCATTTTACCTTGAGGTTTTTAACTCCAATCTAGAATGTTTGAATGATTCAATGTTAGAATCAATTTCAATGAGTAGGTCACTTGCATGTAAGCATGAATTCAAGCAATATATTTCAAACTCAAAGCACTTTTGAAAAGACCATTTGGCAATGCAATCGTATGCAAGTATGATCTATGATCTTTTCAATTGATTTCCAATGCATTCCAAGGCATGACTTTGCCTATAACCTTAAATCATATTTTGCTTACTTGATGAAGACCCCATAACAAAGAAAGCATGATGGGCAAGCATGACAAGATGTGTATTCTCACAAGGGCATCCATGAGAAGAGGCAACAAGGCATTTGTGAATTCAATTACAAGATGGTTGGGACAAGTCACATTTAGGATTCATGAATTAGATCTAATGCAAATATTGAGTTTGAAGGATGTCCATTTTGAAGCAATTGTGTTAACCTTTGGAGAGATAGTGAATCTCTTAAACCTAAATAATCTCTCCACAATGGACATCCTTCAAATTGAGAAAAACCAACTTTACTTCTTGAATGTTATTTGTTATATCTCTTACAAGACATTCTTCCTCCATGCTCCACACTCCACATTCTTCTTCCATGGTTGCTACCAATCAAAGCTTTCTAGACCCCTCAATGAAATCCCACAAAACATTTTATGTTCTCCCACACCATGTTCACTTGCCTCCATGCTTGCACATAAAAAGAAATTTTTTTTGTTGCCAAAAGAATTATGTGCAAAAGAAAGCTTTCATGTGTATGTGATGAAAAAAGGAAATAGGGGATGGAACTAATTCTTGCATTGAATTTTGGATTCATGGCTATAATACTCATTAGACTCAATGATTATTTCATTGAAGTTTTTGACCAATAATTTAATAGAATTGGACATTGGATACAACCATGCCCTTTGAAATTAATTATGTATGATAGATGGTTTGTGTCACCATGAATATTAAGTATACAATCGTACATGTAATTTGACACCATGTAAGATTGTATACTTAATATTCACCATGATTTTTTAAGGTTTGCCACTAAGTTTTTAAAACTTTGCAAATTTTGTAAATTCCCCACTATGTTTTATAAGTGTATGGTAAAACTTGTGGCCACATTTTTTATTAAAAATGTATAAGGGCCTACAATTGACTCCACCTCACACAGACCTGATTCCAATAAAGCTTGTGGTTGAACATTTCAACAAGCACTAGTGGTAACCCGTGCCTGCAAGGCACGGCACAACATTGAAGTAGCGATGACCCCTGATGACGACCCCTGAAACCCTAAAGCTCAACGACATTCTGCCATTTCAGAAAGTCATGACTATGGGAAATTCCTCGTCAAAATTACTATGTCAGTTATTTCTTGGAATGGCCTGTTCCACCACGTAGGAAAAGAAAGTACGTTCCCATCGTACCCAATAAGGCACGAATGCATGTTTTCCCATCATTGTATGAGAGAGGGAGAAGAGACATAAGCGGGAGAGGAGAGCAAGAAGAAAACATTTGCATTGCAAGAAGACCACCCAAACGGCCCACAGTTGGACTTTATCATCTAGGTCTTGTTCACACTTGTGCCAGGTCCATCAACTGTTAGTTGGGTATAGCCCTGTCATTGACTGATTGACTGATTGACAGACTTGCTGAATTAATATATTAGATAAGGACCTATTTTAATTTACTTTTCTTCACAATATTCATTACATGTCACAAAAAGAAGGGAAAACGTGATAAGGGGCTACATTTTGAAAACGGAACACCTATTCAAATAACACGAGAAAAAAAATGGCAAATAACATGCCCTCCAACTACACTAAAAGCATCTTGGCAAGTCTTTACAACCTTATAATTCAAATCCCAATTTAAATATCTCACAAAAAAATTGAATTATTTTATGGGTATTTTGGTACCAAAAGCATTTCAATCTCTTATAGGAAAAAAAACATTATTGATATTTGCTTCATTGGCATATCTTTTATTATTGGTGACCTCCTTCCTTTACAAGATGTATTATAATATATATAACAAACCTTTCATGATTTTCCAACTAGGAGGATGTATTGGAGGCTCCTAAAAGGGTTGTGTATGTCCAACAATCTAATCAAAATCACAATATTATTAATTCCCCTTGTCATACACACCTTTGTACTTTTGTACATTTCTTGCACTTAAACCTTAGAAAGTGATTCTTTCTAATATGACAAAATACATGGGTGAAAAATAGCAAGTTAGCTTATTGCATAACCAAACTTGACAAAATAAAGGTATAAGTAGGTAGGCCACATGATAAAAGTTCATATGCAAAAAACTAAGCATCAAATTATGAGTTATTGATCAAAAAAACCTCATGTCAAAGTATTCAAGTAAATATAGGACCACTAAAAAATGAAATAAGGAAACAAAATAATAAGGATCTAAATTCCAAAGGAATATGTTTTACAATAATTAACCAACATCAGTAGAAACCTCCTTGAATAAATAATATTCAATTTCAATCTACTATGACCAAGTTATGGCCCTAATAAGGAACTATTATAATCCTTAGCAAAAAATCTAGCAACACATACCACCTTGGTAAAAATTATGAAATCAATCCTACCAAGTTAGCAAACTAAACACAATATGACTTGCACTAGGTACTAAGCTACCTAATAAAGATTATAGTGCAAAAGACCCCATGGGGATTTGAATTATTACTAATGAAATCTCAAGAATCAAAATTTCCAAGAAGTCCCTAACAATAACTCCAATAATAGGGTCTTAAATAATATTATTGTATTGGGAATGCCTCAAAATTGGAGATGGTGATCCACCCTCCAACTAACACTAAACCCATAATTGAGCTCTAAAATACTATTGTAATGGAACAAAATATCAACACATAGACTTTAGTAGTGGGGACACATGTTTTACTCAAATGCCAATGAATTATTATAATACACTAAAAAATGTAATCCAAACTATTGGAATGACACATACACATTCAAATTCACACCTTGATTTTCTACTACAATAGACTATTTCATTCTAGACTCTCACACCTTCTCCTTTGAACTCGCTCATCTTTCAACATAAAAAATAGTCCATTCAATAGTTTGAGGTAACCTTACCTACCTTCAACAAAAGTGGCAACCACACTAATCATAACTACTTTACAATCTTGCCAATCCAACTAAGATTCTATTTTAGTGGCTAAACTTTGACCACCTAATTCCACCTAATTGAATTTTCTAAGACATTAATTAAAATAGTGAAGGCAACTCAACTACTTCTTTAAAAAATGGATGTAATGTTTTTTTAACCATCGCTACGGCCACCTACTAATAATGAAAAATTATCAAACTTTCACAAATACAAGTAGAAAATTAATAATTTTTTAACAAATTTTCCTTTAACATCCTACATAAAATCAATTTGATTATCATTTTTTTAAAATTTTCAGTTTTGGTTCAATATCTTGGGAGCCAATGTGCATGCTACTAGTATATCTATGAAAAATTAAGGTTTTCAATTTTTCCTTGGGCAAGGTGAAAATGTGAAAAAATAATTATAGATTCATTCTTCATTCAAATTACATGAAAGTTTGGAATGTGTTTACATTTTGCATGATTTTTTCAATTTGGTTTTTAAAAAAAATTACAACAGTATGGTGCCATGCAATTAAATGAGGAAGGGAAACACACAATTGTAGTGAAATAGGTCATGAAGTCATAAAAAATGATTATTACAAGTTTGTAGTCTTTAAGGTAGTTTAACTTATAATTAGTTTTGAATTTTTTCTAGACACAATCATAATATTGCATGATTTTAGGTAAAAGCCTTGGGTGTAAATTTGGTCTTCTTTTTTCTTTAGCTAATAATGCCATATTTAAAATTAAAGGCAATTTCTTAAAATTTTGATAGGAATGTAAGTTTCAGAAATTCAAAAATAAGTTTCAAAATAATCATTTTCTCAAATTTCTCTTGACTTGTATGTGTATGCATAATATTTATTTTAAAAAAATTGGAATGGAAAATAAAAGATAAATTATTTGATGCATTTTGACCTATTACACTTTTAAAAGGTCAAAATGCATCAAATAATTATTTTTTTCTCTCTATACATATGAGATGTTAAAATAATTTAGGCATGTTAGAAAGGGGATGGAATATGTGAAAATTGATGCTAATAAAAAAATTCATCCATGAATAGAAACATCAAATATAAATAAAACCATATTGACAACTATGTTCATTCCATATCATTTCTTTTTAGTTCTCTTTAAAGTCTTTGCACCCCAATTTTAGGCACAAGGAGCTAGTGAGCATGCCCTAGGTTTGCATAATTCCATTGCTATTGAATCATGATTTATCATTCCTAGACAACCTAAGAGTGCATCAATTTATATATGAGAAGTCATGCGAATGTATGTCAATGTACATAACACAAAATAACAATTGAATTATCAACAATGAATTCCAAAGACATAAACCACCTTGCATGGCTAATTTTCATTGAAATTTTATGTTTTTTAACAAAACTATGTATATCAACTTCAAATCAAGTGGAACAAAAGCCCAACCCATCATTATGGTTATAATCACCATCCAAATTAGACAAACTTGTAAGTTTTTGAGGCAATTGTGAAAAATGTACTAATACATTGTCATCACTTCCATTATGTGGTTAAATTATATTGCTTCATGAAATATAAATGCATTTGCATACAATTTTTTGTTCCTAATGACTAATTCATGGGTTTATCAACTAATGTGAAATTCAACCCAATGTTGGGCAAGTAAATATTTCACTTAAATGTACATATAGATAAATACCAAGATAAATATTTTCTTCACCCAATTGATATATTTTTAATTACCATTTTAATTCTCCTTCATTGCTTGTTCATATTTGAAGTTTTTTCTGTATTTAAAGAATAGGTAGAATTTTCATCATATATATGGTAATATTATCCTATAACTTATATGCATTCCACACTATTTATAGGGGATATTCGATTATGATAAACTTGTTTGAGTTACAGTATTGCTTAATGTGTTATGCCCGTATGCATGGCCTCATACATACGGCTAGTTACGGGCATGCCAATCATGCCTTTAGGGTTAATGTACGTTTTTAGGTTACTGTATGCTATTAGGTGTTTTAGGGTTATGGCTTGTTTAGGGTTTCAGCTTTGTTGACGGCTGTATAAAAAAAAACCCTTCCCTTTTCTTGTTAGTTTTTTTTTAAATTCCTTTGTCAGGGAGAGTTTCCTCCATAATCAGACTGGATTTCTGGATGCTCACGGTGGCTATTACACGGCCATCGTTTACATACACTACGTTTTCTTTCCTTCTTTTTAATTTAATTCTAGAAAAATTATTATCTATCACTTAATGTTAAAAACAACAAATTTTTCCTAGCTTTGAGTTTCTTGGGTTTTTTTTTGTTTGCTGGTTTCTTGTGTTTTTGAGTTGTTGCTACTTCTTTTTCTTTTTCTACTTTTGTACTATAGCTACAATGGGAACAACAACCATAACTAGCAACAACGTAAGCGAGGGAGGAAGGACATCAGAAACAAGCTACAAACTATGAAATTCTAAGTTCTGAAACTTTTGAGAGAGGAAGGAGCGAGCAGCTCCAAAGCTTGTTTTACTGCAGCTTTAGGTCTTGGGAGCACGAACACACACACACACACAAGTTTTGATCATAGTACAAAATTTGCACCAGGTGATGCAACCCCACATACATTTGTTTTCCTTGTACATGGGTTTAGAGGTTAGCATCTGGGTTGTGCACTCTTGTGTGTGTTTGAACTTGTAGTCATGTAGTGAGTAGCCTTGTAACAGTTCCGGAAGAAGAAGAAAAAAAGAATTAAAAAAATAAAAACACGAAGTAAAAAAAAAAAATTATATTATTTTCTTCACGCCATCGTCGTAGAACTCACGGACATAGACCGCTTTGCAATGCCGTCGCTAACGTAGTCTGTTATAGTCGCAGTCCATTTTCATTTGTTTCGTTGTTTTGTTCCATCGTTTCGTTTCGTTGTTTTGTTTCACTATTTCGTCCAACGTCCGTCCCTATTTCATCTAACGTCCATTGCCATCCATCCGTCCAGTTCCATCCATCTGGCCCCTTCTGTCCACCAACGTCCATCCGTTACAATTCATCCTCGTCGACGCACCATATTCTTCGAATTGTACGTTATGTTAGAACTTTATAGCTAGTGCTCTGTATTGTTACAAAATTTTGGGGCATGGGATAACAACATGTCCTCGAATGATTAGAACACTACCATTTAGTTAGAGCCAAGGTATAAATTACGAACTAACACACAATCATTTGAGCTGATTTCTTTGAGCTCATGATCTTCACGACAATACCATCAAGCGTATATAGCGCCATCGTCATCTAACATAATTGCTACTAGGAATTCATGTTTAGGTTAGACTAAATCAACGGTACATTATAGTCCATTTGGAGGGGTTAATTAGTGGGGTACACCTATTGCCACATTAGCTTTCACACCATCATTGTATAGTCCACTGCAAACCATAACCTTTACACCTATATACACCATGGAGGTTAGTAGTTCCTCCAGGAGAATTGAGAAGTTCAACAGAAGGCTAGGTACCATTTCTTTGAGGGAATTCAAGGCAACTTTTTCAAATATGGTTTGTGAATTGGAGTTCAAGTATGGTGCTAATTACACCGAGGTGTTCGCATTCAAAGAATTGGCCCGTTATGTGCACTATGAGGCATTAGATGTTTACGAACAACATTCTCTGAGGATTTTGGGTGTCACCCAGATCCCCAATCCAACTTATGCCATAGCCATCGCCATCGCCTTTCAAGTTGCACTGCAAGCTGCCATTGCGCATCATGGGACTATGCCCAATAATCCAGATCCAGTACCTACTTCAATAAACCTTTCTCCTCAACGACTCATTGTTACTATCGTAAGCATTCCTCCCACCATCGATGCACCAACTTTTGTTGATCCAATGGGGGAATTCTTTTAAGTTCTTGAGTTAGAATTTCCGATCAAGAGTTCTAAATTTTTTTTACAGCTTACCACTTTCTCTCGGTAGAAGGATGAAACTCTCAAGATGCTTTACAGGAGGCTTCTCAAGCTTAAAAAGGATATTGAAAGCATCACAAACCTAAAAGCTGCCCATCAGTATCTTCGTTCGTTAAAAAGTATTTTGACACTCCATGCGTTGGTTTTGCAACGAGTTTTTGCAAAATTTGAAGATTCGTACATTTTGTTGGATGTGTACAACATTTTTGAAAAGTTAGAACTAGCTCATGCACACTATGAGGCCTCCATCACGTTCAAAACCTTAGCTTCCACAAGCTGCACCAACCAAATCATCACATTCTTCCTCAAGGGCTAAAGCGGTGCATTTGGCTACACCCATCCTACCTTCTTATAACTACAATGGCAATCCTACCCACAAAGCTAATGAGTGCAACATTCCTTCCGAAGATCTCTTTTGTGATTATTGTGGGAAAGAGGGACATCAGGAAGTTATTTGTTTTGCCAAGTTCCCAAAACGGAAGCAATTCCAATTACCATGGCAAAATCTGCTAGCATCTTCTGTTGCCCCTCAACCAAAAGCCAAGGCACCTTAACCTTCCACTTAGGCTTTCCCCACCAAAAATAACCCCAGTAAGAATGCTAAGAAGAAGGAGCATAATGCTGACAAAAGGGAGGTGTTTCGAGCCCATGCCACTTAAATTCAAACTCTACGAAATGAACTCAAATCATTCAGGGCCCAACTTGCTAATCTAAAAGGCAAGTCTTCCCAACCAGCTAATCATGCCCAACCTATACATGGTTTAGTATCACAAGAGGGACCTCCTAGGTCGTTTTATGGCCTTTCACATGATGCCATGGTTGGGGAGTATGTTTTTTCTAGTGCACACAATTCTAGTCTCACACTAGAATTTGCCACTTCTTTTTGCCCTTCCTTTTTCGCAACACAATAGGTTAATGTGGCACCCAGAGTTTCTGTCACTAGGCAGGTAATTCAAACTCGCATATGATTCAAGTCTTATTACCAGGGCTAGAGGAGCTTGAATAGTCATGCCACAATCTTTTCGTCCTCTCAACATGATAGAAGAATGCACCTTGTTGGCGAGGGGGGAAGAAACTATTACACCACAAGCTGCTAAGGCATCAAATTTTCGTGTCCTAGGAATACATGTACATCAGGAAAACACACAATTTTCCACTGATCAGCTTATGGAGTGTCAACTTCAAATGCGTGAAGTGTGCAAAAGCTTGTGAATACATCGTTGTTTAGTTTTCAAGATTTGAAGCTAAACACGAGGGACATAATTGTAATACTAAAGGATGCCCTAAACATTACATCAGGTCTTCTACCGATCCTTAATCCACATGCTACAACAGGTCCCATTCAACACCTTGGAGAGACACTCAATTGGTTCACGTGTTGTAGATAACGTTCGTAATCTGGTCACTAGTTTTAGCATGGCTAAACTAGTGGGCTTTCCTACTTCTGATTCTACATTGACATATCAGAAGGGAGTTAAGAACACCTCACTTGTGGATTTATTACTCAGTAAAGGCATTATGGATAACCAATTTTTCCACAAAGTTTCTCATTCATTTTCGAAGGTGGTGCCTAATGAGAAAACTTCCATCACCATCGAAGTTGCCATTGTCAAGAATACTGAATTAGCAATCTAGGTGGGAGGACATACACCCAAAGTGGTACTTCTTGATACAGGTGCCCAACCAGTGATTCTTAAAGTTCAATTCGCTAAGAAGATGGGCATGCTCGACTCCAAACTACGGAAATATATGTGGCAAATTCACACTGTTAATGGGAGCATAAAGGAGGTACTTGGGGAAAGCTCGAATTTTATTACACTTAACTTCAATGAAGGTATAAATCAGGAGTTTTGTCTACAAATCAAATGTTTTGTCACCAATGCCACCAATTACGATGTGTTCATTAAGTAAGAGGCCCTATTTCCACCAGGTTTCACAATTGATAATTGGTTCGAGCATGTGTATTATCGAATGGAATGGGAGATTAATGGCCACCACCTGGGATACATACCCTTTGATTTACATGGGAACCATTGTATGCTCAAGGAAACACACACCATTTCCTACATCCAACAAGTTAGCCATGAGTGGATAGAAGGAGATGAAGAAAAGACAATTTATGCCCAAGCTATTGAAAGTTTAAGGGTGGTTCCTACATACATTCAACATAGGCTAGAGATTTTACAGAGGTTCAAAGCAGCCCATGAGCCCTTAGTCAAAACTCTGACTAGTTTTGAGAACATGGAAAGCCATGACGAACCGATTAAACTGGTTGTTTATCAGCTAATCACCTGGACACTACCTAAAGAAGGGTTTACATTACTGGAGCTCTTTGGTGGTATTGGTATAGGTCTCAAAGCCCTATTACAGTTAGGGATGGTGGTTCGGAGGTATTTCTATGTAAACATTGATCCTCTTGTAAGGCAAGTGGCAGCATCAAGAATGATGGAACTCACGGCCAAATTTCCACAACAATTCGTAACCACCACATGGAAGGCCAATTTCACTTTCTTGCCCTCTAACATACAACTAATTTAGAAAAAAAATATGGAATTACTTGGCCCCGTGGACCTCATCATTTCAAGTTGGGAGTGTCAAGAATTTTCAACGGCTAGATTTGGAAAAAGCTTGAATGATACAAGATCCGGTTTCTTCACGAACATGGTACAATTGATCACTTTGGCTCAATCCATTTCTCCTACGCTTGGTTATGTAATTGAAAACACCCCTTCTTAGTTTGACCAAGGGGAGAAAGTTTAGGAGCATTACATGCTGGTCAAGCATTACCTTGGAGAGTCGTTCCTACTCGATGCGACATAATGTGGTCCTATGCGCACCACTTGCGTAACTAGTGGACCAACCTTGCACCACTCTCAATTCTGCAATTGGTTTGGAGATACATCATCATAGACCCTAACCTGCAGGTTTTTCACATATTGGATGATCAAAGCTCTTACCAACCAATTATAAGGCAAGAGAAACCTCCTTGGTTTCCTGCGAACACAATAGGAAAACCAAAAGGTGTTTGGCCCACCTTTGTCTCCTTCCTAGTAGCACACACCTTTTAGGAAGATGGACCAGGCTTGGTGTATCGTCATGCTTCAACCACTTGGGATGAACCAAGCCTAGAAGAAAGAGAAAGGGCTATGGGGTTCCAAATTGGCACTACTAGTCACACCAAGGTGATTAGATTGGAGCATAATGCTCTATTGGGGAGAGGCATGGACCTAAATTCCCCTACATGGTTGTTGGTAACCTGTGTACTCTTTCAAATGTACATAACACTAGCATTGATTCAATTAGCTTGTAATTCTGAAAATGCGACTACATGGCACCCTAACCAAATACACTTGCCTATTTTCAACATTTTACACTTCACTCTTAGTACTGGGGAAAGAGGGTACCATGTAATTTAACTCAAGTTGTTTCTTATACACTTGGAAGTACATTAGTTTTTGGAGAAACAATTACAACCTTCTATGAATCTGCGTATTTGGATAATGGAGAACCCAATACACCAGGTTCTTCAAACACACTTTCCAACTCCATTCCATGTGTTTCCAACTACCCTTTCGTTATGGGGAACTAGCTCACCAAGAAGGAAAAAGACCATGTCATAGATTTGTTAATTAAGTATGAGAATGTGTTCGCATTTTCAATGAAAGACTTAGGTAGGTGTAAGACCATGTAATTCTCTATAGACCTTATAGATGAAACACCCATCTATCGGACGAGGCATAGGTTGAGCAAGCATGGTGGGAACTGGTAGATGAAAGATGCAAAGAGCTTCATGAAGCTGGTCTCATTCAACCATCAAGTTTTGATTTCATAGCTAATTCATTTGTGCGATTCCCTGCATGCAATAATGCCAGCAAAGAAGGATTCAGATGGATTATGGACTAAAAAAAGGATGTGCAAGGATTATAGGCCTTTAAATCTAGTTACACCTTAGGACAGGTACCCCATGCCCATCCCTGAAGAATTATTTGATAGCATTGGAGACTCAAACATCTTCACAATTGTGGATTTAAGGCAAGGTTTCAACTAGATTATGCTCGTTGTGAAGGATCGCAAGAAAACGACATTCCATGGAAGCAACAAGTTGTGGGAATGGCTTGTGATGCCTTTTGGATTGAAGAATGCATCTGTTTTTTTTTAGCGAATCATGGATTAGGTTCTTGAAGGGGCAAATTTCCTAAAGTGTTACATAGATGATGTCCTAGTGCATAACAAGGGACTCATGCAGCACTTGGCTCATCTTGAGGAGTTATTCAAAAGGCTCCATGAAGTCAATATGAAGATCCATCCTAAAAAGTGTGAGTTTGCTATCATTTCAGTAGTCCACCTTGGACATAAAATTTTGCCAAATGGTATTATGGTTCATTGGGCCAAAGTAGTAACCATTTTGGAGATGCCCAATCCTATAAATGTTCACACTTTGAGGAGCTTCATTGGACTATGTAATTACTACAGGATTTATGTCCAAGACTTTAGTACTATTGCTCATCCTCTCTATGCATTGTTAAAGAAGGATGTTGCTTGGACATGGAGTGAAAAGGCTCAGGAAGCTTTCAACACACTCAAGGAAAAGCTTTCAAAGTTCTCTAATATAAAAAGACCTGATTTTAACAAGGTTTTCATTCTACACACTGACTAGAATGCTCTTGGTATTGGTGTTATTTTTGGCTAACTTGATGAGGAAGGTAAGGAATATGTTATCGCCTATGCATCTCAAAGCAATAAAAGGCTAAAAGCAACTACTCTTCATATGAAGGGGAGTGTTTTGTTGTTATATGGGCCGTCATACATTTCAAGCCCTATCTTTATGGCACCAAGTTCATTTTGTATACCGACCACTAACCTATCAAATGGTTGATGACCAACGACAAGCTTATTGGTAAGTTAGTTCGTTGGGCGCTTATACTTCAAAAATGTGAGTTCAAGGTTATTCACCGACCTGGTATTACACATCAGAATGTGAATACCATGTCATGGAGACCTCTCACTACCTCTAAAGATTTTTCAGAAGCGAGGCAAAACTTCAACTAGATTCCAACAATACATGTATCTTATGCATCTAGTTATCTTGCACTACTGCAATAACCTGGTTGAGCATCCCATTGTGGATATATGGGAAGACTTGGACACTTTGAGGTTTCTTCAGCATGGGGAATACCCTCCCCAAGTTACATCAAATCAACGGGATCGCATACAACAGCGGTCCAAATGTTATTCATGGAGGGACAATCATTTCATCCGATGTTTACCACAAGGCAACATAGTGGTTTCTCCACCACATGAACGGCCTAGTTTTATTCAAAAGGTACATTCGGAGCTTGGACACTTTAGAATTAAACATATTTATAGCCTTCTCCCTCCTCATTACCATTGGAAAGATATGTATGTTCATGTTTGAAATGTCATTGCTAGGTGTGAACAATATGATAAAATGAAAACTTCCTTCTCTTCTCTCAACAGCTCACGCTTTCTCCATTCCCTATTCAGGGCATGTTCTATCGTTGGTCATGTGATTTAATTAGAGAGTTACCATAGACCTCCAAGGGTAATGTCTACATCATGATTATGATTGAGCATTTTTCAAAGTGGGTCGAGCTTGTTACGTTGTCGGACAAATCATCACACAACACCAGCCAGGTTTTCTTACAACAGGTCTTAAGCAGGTTTGGGGCTTATGTTGAGCGCCTTACTGATCAAGGATCAGAATTCAAAGGAGAATTCCAAAACCTATTTGATCATGTTATCATTGACCATCGTTGAACTTCAAAGGATCATCCCCAAGCTGATGGCCTTGCAAAGAGGATAGTTTAGACATTCAAAAAAGGACTTTGGAATATTTGCCTCACTGGGAACAAAAAGGATTGGGACCTGGCCCTACTTTACATCGCCATGGGTTATAGGATGTCCAAACACGCCTCTTTGTCTCATTTCTCTCTTTACTTTTTACTTTTTGGGAAACATCCCATTCCACCCTCTTCCATTGTTGTTCAAATGGACTAGGTTATGGACTTGGACAGTGGCTAGGGTCATCGCAGAGAGGGCTACTCTATTTAAAAGGGTTATGCCCATGGCCATGGAAAACTTGTCCATTGCATAACATTAAAACACCTTATGGTATGCACACACACGAGGTGGTAGTTACAAACTTAAGGTGAAACAATTTGATGTTGGTGACTTTGTGTATTTCCAACGGCAACCTAATGATACTCTAAACATTTCTTCCGATCGCAGTATCTATAGGATTAAGTCGATCAGGTTTTCAAGTGTGTTAAAGTTGTAAGGAACTAACAAACACACAATTCGAGATCATTCAAAAAATTGTGCGCCCTACCACTTGCTGAACTTAGGTCCTACCATCATCACATCAACTTTGATTCCTCCACTTGACTATCCATGTCAGGTATGTTAGAGGACAAACAATGTTGATCAAATGTTGTTTTGTGATAATTGTAATGATGGATACCAAATTATTTTACTTCAAGTTGGAGCTCACTCAAGTTCTCATCGGCATTCGGTACTGTTCATCATGTTCTCTTACAGCACCTTGATTTCTAATCAAACCATGCCTCGTTTTTCCCGGCTCAGGTTTAAGGCGGGATACATGAAAATTTCATCTCAGCCTTTTCTTGTGCATTATATATATATATATGTGCGTGCATATCTTTTCGGTTAATTAGTTTCTACCTTTGACTGGTTTTAATCTTTTTATTCAGTAGAGTTTACTATGGATTTACACCCTTACGACACCAAACATCATGATAGTTGTCATGCCTGTATGCATGGCCTCATACATGATGGCTAGTTACAAGCATGCCAATCATGCCTTTAGGGTTAATGTATGCTTTTAGGGTTAATGTACGTTTTTAAGTTACTATACGCTATTAGGTGTTTTAGGGTTATGGCTTGTTTAAGGTTTCAGCTTTGTTAATGGCTATATAAAAGGCCAAGCTCTTTGTTGCAACCCTAACTTTGGGCTCATGACCAAGGCAAGGGCTTGTGAAGGTGCGGGCCAAGAGTGAGCCTAGGAATCACATTTCATGCTCCCATGAATGCAAAAGAGTGGGAGGGAATGAACTTTGACACTCCCAAATGACCCCCCACTTTGGGAAGTTGGAGTCCTAGTGGACTTTCAAACTTTTAGAGGGCAATTACAAGAGTCAAAACTCATTAGATTGAGATGTTCCTTATATCATTGAAAAGATCTTGGAATGTGGATATCTAAAATGGGCTCGCATCACCCATTTGGAGACTTAAAACACAAGTTATGGCCAAAAGAAAGGTCGAGAGTCAAATTGGCAATTTGACTCCCAACCACTAAAAGTTAGGAATCGCCCCAATTTCCTTGTGTGTGGGTGACATGTCACATACTGTTGGAAAGCTCTCAACGAAAGCTACAACTCTACTTCATACCTTATCTCAATTGGAGGTTTGCACACAAAGTTATGGGCCCCCAAAGTCGTGGGAGTCCTAACTTTGGGAATTTCGAGACTCCCACTTGGGAGTCATGAGACAAAATGTCATTTGGATGCTAGCCTTGTGGCCAGGCACAAAGTATACTATAAGGGGGAAGTTGGTGGCTTCCCCCCAAGTCTAGGGCATGGTGAGTCTTGTGAATCTGAGTTTGCCCATGGCTCATCCGTGCACCAAAAGTGGTCCAACTATGCACTAACCAACTTGTTGTTTGGTTTGTGTAGGTATGTGTGAGTGATTGAAATGCTTGTTAATCTTCCTAGTCCCATCTTGAAGCTCCAGCACGCCCCTCTACCCCCGAAGTGCTGCAAGTTAGGGAGCGTGCCCCAACTTCCTACTCTTTCATTGTTTTCATCTTAAACTCACATTTGAGTCCCTTGAGGAGGTTGGGAATGCATCATTCTTCCCTTCTCTTGTCAATTTTTCTAGAATTCCTTTGTCAGGGATAATTTCCTCCATAATCAGATTGGATCTTTAAATGTTCACGACATTTATTACATAGCCACCATTTATATACACTACGTTTTCTTTCCTTCTTTTCATCATCATCATCCGTAACCTGTGCCTGCAAGGCACAAACGGTTTTAGATGATTTTAAAATTTTCTAAAAATCAATGGTTTAAAATATCCTTTCTTCTAATAGTAAAAAATAATCCAGTCTTATAATTTCAATTTTTTGGATTCTGATTTTTAAAAAAAGAAATCCCCCAACCCATAGTTTTTCGATTCTAAAAGCTTTGAAAACCGGAACCAGGTTCAACAGAACAACAACATCCCATGAGAGAGCCGTTAGCAAAGTTTCCACTTCGAAGAGGGGAAAAAAATGCAAATTAAAGTCCTAATTCTTAAGGGGTCAAAGAATACCCTAAATTAATAACTTCATTTCATTGTGGCACATTTCAAGTGGTCGTAAGGTTACTTCA
>Ga0116231_10004176_pt1 | contig 29407 bp, 20 predicted proteins | sample S1TSphgellanicum_2_FD_89695 | JGI IMG/M metagenome (GOLD analysis project Ga0116231, IMG submission 89695) | Host-associated microbial communities from peat moss isolated from Minnesota, USA - S1T2_Fd - Sphagnum magellanicum MG | ecosystem: Host-associated > Plants > Peat moss > Unclassified...
AGTATAAAAAACACTCTTTAACTCTAAAAAAAAATAAAAAAAAAAAAACAAAAAAAAAAAGTTTTTAAAAGAGGAATAAAAACCCCTCCCCCCCCCCCCCCCCCACAAACTTTTAGACCCCACATTTAGATCTTTTAAATTTCCTATTAGTTTTCAACAATCTAAAAAGATATGGTTATGCCAACTTGAGCTTTAGAATCCCTATTTGAACTCAACAAACACCAAGTTGTGTCCAAAGATTTTAAGCTCCAAATGCTTACCTTGCCATATTGAACACTATTTCTAAACCCCATAATTTTTTCATCTTTTGTCCATTTTGAATAATCTTCATGGCAATGGGTGTGTCAAGTGAAGGTCCACAATACTTCTATGAACTCCAAAAGTAATTAAACTATGTCCAAGTAATTTAAGCTTTTTGACAACTTAAATGTTTAGACAGTAGCTTGTTTATCTTATTCATTTAGCACTTGTGCTCCACCCATTCATGCATTCACCAAGATTTAGTTCTTAACATAATTGCAAGGAAATCTAAATTAAATTTTTTTTAAGGTCTCATTTTCAAACCATTAGGCTGGGAATTGGATTCATGATAAATTGAATATAGAATTTGAAGCATTTTAATATAATAAAATAATAAACAAACATCTTTCAAAATAACAAGAGAATATTATGTTCAAACATATTTTATATGAGTTATTTCAAATTTTATAATTATAATATGCAAAAGTTGAAAACATGTATGTGAATTTGTTTTATTTTAACTTGGATTTTTTTTAAAAATCAATATTTCATCTACTTTCAACCTATGTTGTAAAAAAAGACATATAAATTTGCATACATTTACATTTTAAAATATGCAATTAAATACATTTTAAAGAATGATTCTCCAACATCATTGCAATAAAATTAAATAACATAATCATAATGATCACTGAAATATTAAAAAAATTATTAAATTCAACATGATATAAGGTTCATTTTATGATTATTTTCTTCCATTTATTCTAAGAAGGATCAAAAGCTATCCACTTTACCATGTTGTCAAGATTTGTTTGTTAGAACAATTACAAATTCTAACTTTATATAGAGAGTGACATGTTTTTGGTTGAATAGTTATTTCAACCATAATCCTAAGATTCATTATGGCATTTGCAATGGATGGGAGAACTTGTGTTTTTCAATTTGGGTTTTAGCCTCATATAGTAACACAAGTCAATGAGGTATCACCTAATACCAAATGTTCATTTTAAACCAGTGCCCTTTTCAATAGTTAACTTTCAATGTTTTATGTTGCATTGTTATCCCAATGAACACCATGTTGTTAACTAATGCATAACCAAAGGAGAAATGAAGGATTAAAAAATGACATAATTAAATATGCATTATTTTTCTATTAATCACTAATTATTCACAATGTATAAAGGGAGTCAAGAACACAATATTCCCAATTATATGAATGAGCTCAAATGCAACACAAACTACAAAAACTCAAAAGTTGAATTGTTTGGAACTATTCAATCTACTCCGAAATGCAATGGACCACATATAACATATTAACCTATTACCATGGATTGATCTATGATGATGATGCGTAATGAAATGTTGCCCATTTGAAGATTTGGCCAATCCATATACCAAGCTAAATCAAATCATAAAATCTTGCCAATAATCATGAAAAGGCAAAAAAACCCATTACAAAATTATTGATACAAAATCTATTGAAGCTATTGGTTCAATCATGTATCATAATTTTGGCTTCTTAGGTGCAAAACAATCAATAATTACCCAAACCTTTTTCTTTTTCTAATTGGAATGGCAGACTAAGGATTTGCCTTGAAGCCTACTACTACACACATGATATCATCACTCTTTAAGTAGCATGTAAGCATGGCACCTACAATTGATGGATTTTATTTTGAATGTTCCTAAAATTAATGGTGCAAACAGAAAAAAAATTTATTCATGAAATATTACATTTCTTCAAATTCATTGAAAATGCCCATCAATGAAACATGATTCATGAATAAAATCTATCCACAAGCTATTGTTACATGTCATTTATTTCCTTGAAGAAACCTTATTGTATTGAAATGAATGTGTAGTGAAGAGTCATGTATGCATGACTAGCAATAGAGTGGTGAATGCATGAGTCTAAAAACAAATTAAAGCTATTGGCCCAAAATTCATCATCTATTGGCTGCTATTGTGCACACAAGGATGACGTGGCACCATGATGCTCATCTAGATACATAGATGAACTAGAGTTTTGAAAGCATTATGTTGTAGTATTCATTAGCAGAAATCCTGTCATTTGCAACCTTTTCCTGTGCAACTATGTGCAACTAAATGTTGCCTATGACTACAAAAGGTTGCCTATGTGACTATTTTTCAAATTTGGATGGATTTTGGTCTTCTTTTCAACTAGTTGCAACTGATACTTATTTCATCATTCTAATAGGTTGATTTTGCATGATGTTTTTGTATTTTTTAGAACATTGCATATACGTTTAATTGTACATGTAACCAAAGTAGTCACATTATAGTTGCATAAGGTACGTATGCTATCTAATAGCTACATGTATAAACTATTTAATAGTACATAATCTGCTAGCTAACTACCTAATAGGTTATTTAATTATAAATAATTGTAAATAATTATTTAGAGATTATTAAATAGGTATTTAAAATAGTTTTAATGGCATGCAAGCCTTAGAGGCATAGATCTTATTGATTACATAGGTCATAATGCCCTTCCAAGTCTTTTTTCAAAATAATTATATTTTAATGAATCTATTGAAATTTTTAGAGGTCATTAAAAACAATCCATGATTAAAAAAAATGGGGTGGGGATGAAGAGGATTTTCGCAAAGGGACAAACAAGAATTAGTACCACCCAAGGAAGACACTTAAAAAATGCTTGAAGATACCCAAAAAAGTTGTGAAAGGTGCAAACTTGCTAGTATAATACTCCATAAATTGGTTGCTCAACATAGCTTCTTATGTCAAGTAAAGTTCATACCCTAGACCATACCTTTTTTATAGGGTTTAGCTTGACAAGTTGTTGGGTTTCATATTGATTTTCTTATTCTAGATGGAAATACTTTGGTGATAAATGTCATGGTTGTTAGGCACAATGACAACATCAACTAAAACATCAATTGAATTTTGATTTTGAAAATGTAATCAAGAAGCAAAGTTGAATTGCAAATTAATAAAATAACTTCAAGATTGTGACATCACGATACTTAACTTGCTTGCATTGATGTCTTTGAATGTATGCTTGTTAAAGGCAAAATTATTGGACCCTTTATTAATTTTTATTATTTATGGTAGTTTAGTAGTTACTAAAAAACCCATTAGTAAAAGGTGATTAGTCATGCATGTAATACGGCGTGCACACATTGGGACTCTCTAGAATCACAAACACAATTAATCACTAAAAAATCACTATGGACCCACACAAAGATAAATGCACAACTATTTTAGAATATCATTTAATTTAATCACTAGAAGATCAATATACACCCACTAGAACAATAGGTCAAGTAATCACAAAAAAGTCACTATGTAATCATCAAAACATCAATTCGTATTTCATTTAAGGATCATAGAGGATAATCAACTCACCCTTGTCTTGGGTAGTTCATACCATTATAATAAACTAATCCACTAAGATTCCACTAGGTAAAATCGTAGTAAAAGGAGCCACCCAAATGAATGGACATTTCTTAAAACTGCATTTTTGTATGTTTTAAAAAACACAAAGGAGGGTGAAAACATTAATAGGGGGATTGTTTGGACTATCACACTTGTAATAATTTTGGATTACATACAAATGTAAAATTTAAAGTCATATTCAAAATTAACATTTTCAATTTTCTAATTATTCATGTTGTCGTAAACTTTAATGGGAATCATCATAAATTTTTTTGATGAATTTTAAAAAGATTATGGACTTGTAATGGACTTTTGAAATGACAACGCTATGTTTGTCACATAAAGAAAATGAAAAAAATGGATTAAATAAAAATGTCAAAGTAATATCAAAATTAAAATTAAAAAATAAAACATCATCAAATGAAGAATTTATTAATGAAATGCATCAAAAATTTCTTAATATATATATTTTTAATTTTTTAAAACTTTAAATGACATGATTGTTATAAGTTTTATCTTTGGGAGTCTATTTCACATTAAAGTTTTTAATCTTTTGCATGCTTTTTTTTATCAGGCACATGTTTAAGGATATTCATAGGTTGGCTTATTAATATTTATGATTAAAAACATAGGGAATAATTATCGGATTTACAGTTTGATAATTGTTAAAATTGCAAAAAAATTGTTGGTGTTAAATCATGGACTCTCAAATGCCACTTTTGAGACACCTAACCATGTTTTTGCCCAATAAGCATAATAGTTTGGATGGAATATTTTCCATTAATTGCAACATTTACATGTTCAAAGTTTAACACAAATGAAAAATGTTTTTGCATGTTCAAAGAACTTAAACCTCGAAAGTGGATAGTCCTTGTTTTTTTCAAACGTTTTTTCTTTCTACCAAATGTGCACCATTCCTTCTGAAAGTTCGAAAGGATTTTAACATTGATGATTAGAAAGGCAAAAGGACTTGAATTGATGAAAATTGTTTTTATAACCCATTTGAACACATTTGGGTCAAAAGTGTTTTTGACCTTGAAAATTATGGACTTTGAAAATGTGACTTTAACAAAAGTTATTCATATATATCTGATAAAGGGCATGAATGCATAATATACATGATATAAAATCAATTTGTAGTCAAAATGTATTTATATATAAAATGTAATGTTAAATGGGGTATTCGAAATACAAAATTTTAAGTTATAAACTAACACAAAGATGACATGTGTCATGTGTAGTCCTCGGAAAAAGACTTTTATCTTGGCACCCTTACTTTTTTTATTGTGATTTCACCCCACTGGTCATTGTCACGCAACCCTATTCATTGGCCAATTCCATTAAATTGGGCAAGATGCCATTATAATGTCATTATAATGGAATTGGTCCAATCCATTAGAAAAATGAATGGAATGCATAGTGGTTGGGACCACATCTCCTAATAATGTCACATCATTTTTTTGAATGTTTTCATCACCTTGTCATTTCACCCCATAAACCATCCATTGAATATTAAAGAAAAATTCCATCCTCTTCATAAATGGAGAAATTTTTTGACAATAATCCAAAAGCATAGCTCTAAGGAAATTCTAACAATTGATAAACAACATCTCAATTTGAAATGTGAAAAAAAAATAGCTCTAGTGAAATTCCATCCAATTGATATGGCAGCCAGAACCTGTATTGTGAAAACTAAAGTTTTTGACAATTAGGCTCCTTACCGACATCCACAATGCTAGTTAGTCAATTCTTGTTTACATATTTCCTTCTGCTCCCATCGTTTTTTGGTGTCAAACTTATAAGTCCAAAACTGGCTTTCAAAAGAGATAGATAGAAAAGGATTAGTTCTAGCCATTTCATTTAGTAAAGTTACTAAGAAATAGTAGCATATCTATGAAGTTAAGTACAAAAAAATCTCCACAACATCAATTTGAAAGTAACATTACACAAGTGAAGTCACAACCTTTTGAGCATTGTTCACAAAATGTCTAACTGTCACCTTACCATTACAAATAACAATGATGAACTGATAGGACTACCCACCAAGAACTTCATAGGCCTTACTTTTAATGTAGCTTCTATTGCTTTCTACGATTTGATTGGGATGCCTTTTTAATCTACAAGAACAATTTCAATTCCAACACATCTTAGTTCCTTGAAGCATCTCAATTTTCATACAAAAAAACCCAATGATTAGTATGGGACTACACCTTTGTTGTAGGAATGACATCATATATGCCCAAGCTTTTTGAATCACATTCAAAAGCAACCTGCTGCAAAACATTTGTCCTGTTTATGGACACTTTCTCCTTAAAACATTCCATGTTGGTTGAATTACAATGGGGAGCCATGAGTTTGGGAACCTATCAAGCAAGATGTTGCAACCATGATGACTTTCATGATATGCTTCAAAGGTCCAACAATAGGGAAGGTAGGTTTATGACAACATCAAGGGCATGTGCTTGCCATTCTCTAGAGCTTCCAAATTGGCAAAATGTGATGCTTGAGAGGCATGGAAGGATAGAGGTAAGTCTAATCATAAATATATTTCTTGCTATAATTTTGTACATGAAGGAAAGGTGTTTGATTAGCCAACATCATGATTTGGTCTTCTTGTTGCTTTTAAAACCATGATAAAAACTCAAGATGTAGTTAATGTAATTGGATAATGATTTTAAAAAAAATTTGGAATGATTTTTTAAAAAATTTGGAATGATTTTTTTCAAAGATGTACACCTATGAAAAAAAATAAAATCTTACATTATATCAATATGCATCCAAGTTCACTATGTGTTTCACTAAATTTTGAGTGAAATTGGACAAGTTTACCATGATGAAAGTGGCCAACACCTTTGGGAATGGGGAATAGTTGCTATGGATAGGTGAATTCACTAATAGCTAATTGAATTCACCAATAGTTGACCAAATTCATTAATATTTAAATCATTAATAATAAATTCACTAATAATTAAATCATCAATAATAGATTCGTTAATAGTTAATTCCAAACTTAGGCTAAACACCTAGGAACCTTCATTAATCTACCTAACTTAAGTTAGCAACCTATCTCATTTAAACACCTAGCCCACCAACCTAAGGTGCAAGTGTGAAGGTTTGAACCTTTCATGTCCTCTCACCACCATGTTTAAAGAATAAATTTTTAACCATATTGAATCATTACTTAAATGAACAATATTTTTTCATCATCTTATATTATTATGCACATTTTTTCTTACTTCAAGCTACTAATGACAATTCTTGGCTATTTTACAATAGGTTATTCTAAGTTATTATATCATAAACTGTTATTAAGTATTTTTTCATAGGCTATTATTGGTTATTCTAAAATATGTATTTTATTTTATTATATGTTATTATTAATTATTTAAAATTATTTTACCTTAAGCTATTTTTGGTTATTTCATAAGCTAGTGCTAGTCATTTTAAGCTATTTTACCATATGTTATTTTTGGCTATTTCATTGTAAGCTATTGTTGATTAATATAAGTTATTTACCATAGGTTATTTTTGGTTATTTTATCATAAACTATTTTTAGCTATTTTATCTTAGGTTATTTTAAGTTATTTTACCATAGGCTATTTTTGAGTAGTCTATTATAAGTTATTATTGGTTATTCTAAATTATTTTATTTTAAGCTATTACTAGCTATTTTATCATTGGCTATTATTGGTTATTTATCATAGGTTAATATTGCTTATTGTTGACTATTATATTTTATTGTTAGCTATTATACGATTGGTTATTTTTTACTATTCTAGGTTATTTTATCATAAACCATATTTGATTATTTTATCATAAGTTATTTTTGGGTATTTTAAATTATTTTATTTTAAGCTATTATTAAATATTGTAAGTTATTTACCATAGATTATTTTTTACTATATTATTGTAGGCTATTATGGACTATTCTAAACTATTTACTATATGCTATTATGGTTATTCTATATTGATTATTTTAGGTTATCCTTTTGGCTCTAGCCTAAAGTTCAATGCAAAATTCAGCATCAGTCATAAGCACATTATCCATCACTTGCCCAATCCAACAAGAGTTAGAGAACTTCCTAAATTAGGAGCATTTGCTACATCTCTTTCTCCAATTCCTTGCACAACCAATTCCTGCAAATTTGTCATAATATCTTTGCACCCTTCCAGATCCCGGGATGGGGTGTTGATTAAACCAGACCAGTATTGAACAATTGCATGCTTTGGCCTCATACCACTTTGTGTACCACTCTTCTGCATACATACAGGTTCAGAGAGGTCATGGACAAATTGAAAATGCACCCACACAAAGTAAATCACAAGGGAAGTTGAGCAAGTGAACCTGGCCAAAAGATTGCCTAGCACATTGCCTCAATCTTCCATGATCTTTCAAGAACAGTTGCACATCAGTAAACCACTGCATAATATGTCCTCAAAAAAGCTTTCGTGAATGCAAGATCCACCTGCCCCAAATTCATACTGGCTTCATAAAACCTCTGGATATGTGTTCCATACTGATCATATGACATTAGTCATAAGACCAAAGCCAAGGGTTACAACAAGAAAGTCCAGAAGACCTGCTGATTTACATGTGTGTGAAATATGTTTCAAATTACAAGTCAGTTGAGAATTGGCTAAACCTCAGCCTATGAACTTTTGTGCTAAAACTTTTAGTAAACTCCTCAACATTTCTTCAGCAGCAAAAATAATCTACAACCAAAACTGGCCCAGGGGGCAAAACCCTAAATGGTCCTTGGGTCATGCTTTCTATTGCTCAAGGAGTTGTTCAGGCCAAGGAGCGAAGTAGAGAAGAAGAGGAGATGATCTGGAAAAAGAGAACACAGAAGATGGATGATTGTAGCAGTGAAGACAGTCATGAAAAGCAATCTCAGAAGCAACATCTGAAAGTGAACTTCTGTTGCAATTTCTTTCCTTCTGTGTCATGTTGTGATCAACAGCAGCTTGCTCTGTATGTTAGCAAGAGCAATACACTTCAGTTGTATTTCCTCCAGACTTTAAGTTTGCAGCATAATTCCATTGAAGCATCATGCATCCAGCATTTGTTTTGTGTCTTTGTCATCCCTTCACATACTCTTCTTGAACATGTCCAGGATGCATGATTTGAGCTGTTGTAGCAGAGGGAGCAAGAAACGATTGAACGTCATGTTCTTCCTTGTTCTTAAGGTAAGTTTTTGCACCATCCCAAAGAGAAATTTTACTAGTGAAAATTGGTTCAGAGTCCTTCTTCAACTTAACTGGGAATTGGATTTCCTTCTCTTACCACCCTGAAAACATCCCCTGGACGTGCGAGAAGATGACGTCTGTTCTAGGATTGCAGATGGGTGTTGTGGATCAGCAGTGCCAGACGATGGCCACGCCCTCTCTGCATTTCTCCTTGCCTGGTTCTTCACGAATTTGTGGCAGACGTCTTGTGGCTTTTCGTTTATGGTTGGGAGCACTTGAGGAGAGTCCGGGAAATTGTAGGGAATGTGAGACTTGCCGTAGTAAAAGACCCCGGCATCAAAGGCGCGTGCAGCTTCTTCTTCCGTTGCGTATGTGCCTAGCCACACCGTCTTCTTTGAGCCTGTGGGCCTGATTTCCGAGACCCATTTTTCCTCTTTTTGACGTGTTCCTCTGTACCGATGGCCAGCTTCCTGAACTCCTGTCTTTTGAAGCAGCTCTTGTGATGATACTGCAGAACTCGCAGTTTCGTTCTCCGAGACTGTGGTGACTGATGAATCTCCCGCTCCTTCGTGCTGGGATTCAGAAGCAAAAGCTGTTGACATATATTCTACTACACGATCGAATTCCGTCAAGTTCTCAGTCCAGGCATTTCCCGGCGAGATCGCTGGTGCTGAGCAGCAGCAGCTCTTCTGCTCCAATTCAAGTACTCCCTTCATCATGTACATTTGAAAATCGTCCTCTACTCCAAACTCTTGAAGGCAGTTTTCTACCTGAGTGTTCCAAAACATGATATCGTCATCGAGACTGGCGTCGTCACAAAAAGGAGGCGCATTCACCTGTGATGCAGTTGCAGTGCCGCCGACTGTAGCCATCTCCTCCTCCTCCTGTTCATCGCCTCCATTTGACGAGTTGCACGGCCTTGAAGTCTTGAAGATGTCGGAGTTGTATTGACTGTGCGGCTTATTGACGGTGAGCGATGCGAATGGAAGTCCATGAGCAGGAAAGGAACGACAATGACGACCACCGGCAGGAGAGTCGGATCCAAGTTGCGCATTCGGCGATGCTCGTTCTCTCAATCTGCGACTGGCTCGTCTCGGCCAAGTTGCCATCCTGTTCACGACGGATGAGAAGTGGTCACCGTTTCTTCGCGGCAGCAAGGGGGGGATGCATGAGATGGACGACTTCACAGCACTGCAAAACCCTTGCACAGTCCGTTCACAAATTTTCTTCAAATCCGACGCTGCATTGTTATCTTGTCCGGGCTCACCACGCATCGCAGTAGACACCGACGCCATCTGTTGAGTCCGCAGCCTCGCGACCACAGAAACTCTCCCTTGTTCTGTCGAAACGCAACTAAAATTGTCTATCGGTACTCGTCTGTGGCGCTGAAGAAACGAGCGAACTCCAGAGACCAGAATTGACGGAAGAAGTCTTATTCACGGGAAGGAAAAATTTCCTGACAGTAAGAAGCACATCTATGCAATTGCAAATACACGCAAAAAGTTCTGCTCAAGGCTTGAAGCCGAGCTTGCCAAATTTGCATCGCAAACAGATCACACCAGGAAAGAAGAAGAAGAAGAAGGAACCGTTCTCTGCAAACCGAGACAACGCTCAATTGTGATAAGCAGTTTCAAGGAGACAAAGGAAGAGCGACAACTTCAGCGCGTGTACAAGAAGGATGATCAGGGCGAAGAAAGAGGGGAATGAGCTCGAATCACAGATTCCTAGCTAACTCCGACTGCCGCCAAAATCAGATGCCGTTCCCCAACGAAACACGGATTTGAAACCAGATAGAGAGAGAGAAATGAAGACGAAGATGACGACTACGACGACGAACAAGGAAACGCAGAGCGTACTTGTTGTAGAGACAAAAGCTACAAGAAGACGAATCAATAGGAGACTTGTTACTATCGGAAGACGCGTCCAAGGCTGCGTTGATCGTCTGTGACGCAACAGGGACACAAGCAAGTGTCCGTGGTGTCGTCCCAAGGCCACAAGATGGGATTCACAGAAAAGCGGCAAGTTTTTATATAATTTGAATCGACGTGCCTGCAATATTGTTGTTGCAACTTGCGTAGCTGCAAAAAGCCTAGAAATTAAATTCCTGGAAATCCCGCTCGCTCGCTGGGTGGCTGGGTGGCTGCTGCGAGGAAGATTGCTCGTCGCCCACTCGCTCGTTGCTGCGGGGAAGATTGCCCGTGGCTCGCTCGCTCGTTGTTGCGGGGAAGATTTCTCGTCGCTCGCTCGCTGCTGCGGGGAAGATGGCATCCGGCGGGCGAAAGGAAGGCGCGGAGCTGCCGCTCCCCTTGTCCGACAGTCGGTAAGCAAAATTAGGAGCTTTGGAAAATTAAATTTGAACTATTTCTTCGAAATGGAAAAATAAAATAGACCCTCTCTCTTTTTTTTTTCTCCATTTTTTGTTGCTTTTTTTCTCTCTGAGTTTTGGACCTGAACTAGCCTGAACCAGCCTACTACCATTTCACTGAGAAATTTTGTCATACGTTTTTTTGGGGCCAAAATTTGGTAATTTTTTGGAAAAACATAATTGCCAAATTTTGATATCACAAAATTATATGTATATATAAACCCTGATTCCTATAGTCTACTTACAGCAACATTTGTAATTAGGATGGTGAAAGTCTAATATTTTGCACCCAAAAGAAAGTGACACATTTTGTGTCCCAATTTTGAATGAAAACAATCATAGTGTAAATTCAACTAAATTTACTCATTTTTGGATAAATCTGCCAATTTTTATAACCAAAAATTAAATTAAAAAACCCTGATTCCTATAGTCTACTTAAATACAGCATTTGTAATTAGGATGGTGAAAGTCTAATATTTTGCGCCCCAAAAAATAGTGACACATTTTGTGTCGCAATTTTGAATGAAAAACTTATAGTGTAAATTTGACTAAAATTTACTCAATTTTGGATAAATCTGCCAATTTTTATAACCAAAAAATAATAAAATAAAAGCCCTGATTCCTATAGTCTACTTACAGACAACAGTTGTAATTAGGATTTTGCACCCAAAAGAAAGTGACACATTTTGTGTGAAAAAGAAAAACATTTTGTATGTTACAAAGAAAAAAAATTCATTGCCCTAATCCTTTCTTTTAATTTCCATTTGAAGAAGACAATTTCCTTTGGTGGAACTTGGAATAGGGCTCCTCCCCTTCAGGCAAAAACTTCATTTGTGTTGGGAATAAATCAAGTCCCAAGCTTTTCCTTTGAAGAAAGTTTGGGCTTAAGAAATGAACATAATTGTTTTTCCATTTCAGTGTGCAAAATATGGTTTTGTGTAAAGTAAGGTAGTGGACCACTTGCGCAGCAAATTGCAACCTTTTATTGAAACATATTTTGTCAAGCTGTTGTCATCATCCTGGAAAGCATGACTAGGAAGAGACACAATGTGCTTAACCCTAAAGTCCCAGAGCTTCATGGAGGGCTTTTTAGGGTTTAGGGTTCAGGGTTTAGACCCAGAGCTTCCCACCACCCAGATTATGATTTTTTTTTGAAATGTAAGAATCCTTGCACCAAACAAATAAGCCAATTGTTTGATTTGAAATGAAGATTATGGAAGAGTTGTGACAAAAATTTGAGTTTCGATGGTGTTGTAAATGAGAAGATTTGCTTGGCACCATCTAAGGGCAAGTGAAGGTTCCTCAAGCCATTAGCAAAAATCTCATCCTCAACTCAACACATCAAACACCTTCCTCCCCATTGTTGCAACCTACTATGGACTAGTAGAGTGTGAAGTCAAGTATCCTTTTTTTTTTAAAATCAAAACAAAATTCAACATCATATGACTCAACAACGCAATAGCATGAGGCTGGACAGTAACGTAAGTCTGGCGTTGTAGCAAGGATAGTGGCGATGGCGGCCTCAACTTCAGTAGCAACGACGTTGTTGCAAGTTTAAAGTTTTTTTTTTTTTTGGGAATGTTTTTAGGGTTTTATACTTCTGACGGTTTTAAGTTTTTAAGGGTTTCAATATTTGTAGCATCCCGAAGATTTTAAGGTGTTATAAATCATAGTGTACTAAACTTTTAGGGTTTTCAAAATAATAACCTTTGAAGATTTTAGGCCTTTAAAACCCAGAGGAATTCAAGATCTTTAAGGTTTAGGGTTTAGGGCTTCAAATTCTACTACTTTTGAAGAATTCTAAAATCTTAAGAATTTGAAATTTCAATTTTTTCAAGTTTCATAAGCAGGCAACATGTGTTTTTTAGGGCTTCAAAGTTTCAAATTTTATAATGATATCAGATTTTAGGGTTTATAAAATAAACTAAAAATTTCAATGTTTTAGCGTTTTGAAAGACATTGATTTAGGGTTAAGGATTTGAAGAACTTCGCAATGGCGTTCATTGTCGCACCGCTACTATGTCCTTTCATTGTAGCATTGGACATTTTCACATTAAAAAAGGACATCACCAAGATGCACTGCAACAACATTGGGCTCAACATCCCAGACAATGCACCCCTGGCAATCTACTAGGTAGCCATGGCCGAGCACTAGCTAGTCATGGGTCTCAAGACTAACAACTCACCTGTTGACACGCGACTGTCCAAAATGGATGCAGCCATCGAGAACATTGTGTCTCTCACGGCCACTGGCAACCTTACGATCAACCAGCTAATGGAACGCGAGGCGACTGCAGCTGTCACAGCTAAGGTTACATCTACTTAGGAACCTAAGTGGACCACGGTGATGGCCAAGAACGTGCACCAGGTGGTCAACCGGGCTGTGGAGACCTTGGCCGACGTGCCCAAACAAAAGGAACACAAGCTCAACCTGCGCTTCACGGGCTTTGAGGCCAAAAAGGGTGAGACTGAAAAGGAGCTGGTGTAGTGGCTCAACACAGAACTATTGTAAGGCCAAATGAAGTTGCGTGTCAAGGTTGTTATCGCCACACGGTAACAGCCTGCAACTATGTGGGCCTCCGCCCTGACAACAAACATGCGCCCCAACGCAATGCTACTCAATTTCATAACGAGCGAAGACCGTCAGGCCGTGCTATGAGGGCGTAAGGGCCTAGCGGGGACCAAGTTGGGCTTGGACAAAAACTTCACACCCACACAACAAGCACGTAAGTCGGAGCTGTGGCCATTATTCAAAAAGGCCAAGGCGACAGGCAAGCATGCCTTCTGGCGCGCAACCGAGCTCTTCGTCAACGGCATTCAAATTTGTTCACCCTCCTAGGGGCGCGGGGACCAAAGAGACCTATGCGTAATATTATGGAACATGCACGGGGGTGGTGTAAACAAACTGGAAATGGGGGTGCAAATATTAGAATTGTTTCAAGGTGCTAACCTCGTCTTATTTACCGAAACTTGGCACTTCTTAGGCCAACAATTACCACACATTGAAGGGTGTGACTCACTTGCGGTAGCGCGCACTATGTAGCTGGGAAAAACAAACGCGATAAAACATAGTGGGGGGGGTTGTTGCTTACTTCTGTAGCCACCTTAGCCCAAACTTGTCACAATGGAAAGAAGGAAGCCACGATTCTTATCTATGGATACGGGTTAGCAGGGGTGCCGCCCCTAACTTGTTTGTTTGCGTAGTGCACGCTGCCCCTGTTGGCTCCAAACACAAGAACGAATCCTTGTTCCAAAACCTAACAGTAGATATTACTAACGTTCAAACTCTAAGGGGCATAATACTATTGGGAAGGGATTTTAATGCACGTATTGCAACGCTACCAAATACCATTGACACTAGCGACCTTTGTGAACTGTTACAAGCGCCTGAGCTTGCTAAGACCAAGCAACCAAATGTTGTGGCTAAACGACAGAACCACGACGCTAGTGTTAGTGGCTAGGGCCGTAAGCTCCTGGACTTATGTTGTGACGTTGAGTTGCTCATCCACAATGGCCGGACACTTGGTGACAAATTAGGGGAGTTCACTTGCTTGGCAAATGGGGGGCGCAACATTGTTCATTATATTGTTGGCTCACCTGTAGTTTGGCAAGCTACTACACACCTTGAGGTGATAATAGATGACACCCGTTACTGTGCGATGGGGGGAGACTCTGACCACAGGCCGTTACACTTACAATTGAACATCGATTGTAGCTTTGTTGAACTACAACATATGGTTGTAACCAAAAAATTCTTGCCTAGGTTCAAATATGATAAATCAAAAGCTGAAGAATATCAACTTGCCCTTATAACGAGTCTTGGAAACCTGTGGGTTGCTGACTCGATTAGACATCTGGGGGCAGATGGGTTAGCTGACCTATTGCAACAATGCGTGGGTGTTGCAACAAAGTCTACTTTTGGTAACAAGCTTTCCGGGAGGGAGCTACAGAGAGAGACACTTCCATAAACCTTGGTTTAACGTTAATTGCCGTACAAGGAAATATGAACTGAGGTTCTAGTTGAAAGCCAACCCCGATTTGCATGCCGCTAAACATCAAGAAAATAAACTTTAAAATTTATTAAAAAGGAAAAGAATTTTCTGGGAAACTGCAAGAATTCAACATATGTGTGTGCTTGCCAAGGTGGATGCATTTTCGTTTTGGAAAAAGTACCAGCCTAGGGCACCCGTTGTGGACAAGACCAATGCAGCTACGCTTTTGGAGGGCTTCCGCGGGCTAGTTAGCTAGTTAGCTAGTCTCCACCACCCATACGGCTACAAACTAGATATTCGGCTCAGGTAACTGAACCTCCACCTAACCACACCTTGAACACAGATATCACACTAGTTGAGCTGCTTTAGGTGCTAAAAAAGCTACAAAGGAACAAGGCCACCAGTTTGGATGGTATGAAAATTGAATTCATTCTGGATGTGAGAGAACTACTACACATGCCACTATTGACAACATTCAATTGCTTTTTGGCGGAAGGGTTTCCAAAAGCCCTTTCCACTGGGGTGGTCCACACGCTCTTTAAAGGGGGTGATGCCTCCGAATTTGACAACTATAGGGGGATAACAGTTGGGCCTATCCTAACAAAGTTGTTCGTTATGATCCTGGACAAAAGGTTGAACAAGTGGGCTGAATAACATGGGTTGCGTGCCAAGGGTCAAACTGGGTTTCGTAAAGATTACCGCACTACTAACCAACTTTTCATATTGCGTACTCTCATAGAACAGAGCAAGGCAAAGAAGAAGCCACTCTATTTTTGTTTTGTGGACTTCAGAAAGGCGTTCGATACTGTGCCACGTGAAGCGCTATGGCAGCTATTGGTTGGCCTCAGGGTGGAGAGGCGTTTTTTGCAATGCCTGCAGGCGATGTATGCCAAGGATACCATACGCATCAACCACCCAAATGAGGGTGTCACCTCTAACTTCAGGTGCTAACAAGGTGTGAAGTAAGTTTGTCCTTTTAGCTCCCTCCTGTTTGGGCTATATTTGGATGCCCTAGAGGGGTGCTTGGATGGTAGAGAATGAAATGCACTGACCCTAGCAGACGTGCACGTATTGATGTTACTTTTTGCAAATGACTTTGCTCTGACGTCGAAGTCAAAGGTGGGATTGCAACACCAGTTAAACACACTCCAACAGTTTTGTGTTGAACGTGGACTTACAATGAACGTGAAAAAAACAAAGTCATGGTGTTCAATTCTGCTAACCCATGCCAAGAATTTATGTTTGAAGGTGACGTTATTGAGTGTGTGAAGACCTCAAATACCTGGGGATCTTGCTCGAAACCACCTCAAACCTGGATAATGCAGTGGAACATTTAGCAGCTGCCAGTAAACACTCGTTGTTTACATTAAACCACCGATATGTGGAGCTACGTATTATGGATGTTAAACTACATTGTGACCTCTTCTACACATTGGTGCGTTCCACAACAAGCTATGCCTATGAGGTTTGGGTGGACTCCAAAAAAATAGAGGCTATTGAAGTAGTGTACTGAGGGTTCCTCAAGTCCTTGCTCGAGGTGCAAAAAACCACTAGCATGTCCATCATGCTGGCAAAATTTGGCAAATTCCCCTTTGAACACTTTGCATGGGGACAAGCGTTGTTGTACTATAACCGTGTGAGCACGGTCACCAAAGACCGCATTTTAGGAAAGACATGGGAAGCCCAACTTGCTATGCTTGTTATGGGAAAAAAATGTTGGGCCAAATCTGTGAAAAATTGGTTACTTTAAAATCAACCCTAAGAGGTGGTAGGTTTTTTACCTCCGGTTCAACCACCGCTGGAAATGATGTTTCAACTTGCAACGACCCTTGCGCTCCAATTAGGGACTGCTCAATCGTTGCTGGGAATGGTTCCTGAAACAACGCACATACATCCGACTCGTCTAGTAAAGGTCAGAGGTTGGGTAGAAAACCAAGTACCTTGGTGCAACACGCACAACATACGAATGGGAACTTAGGAAGCTAAGGCCCCACCCCCTTCAGGTTTCCCCCACACAATGTTGAGTGTAAAAAGGGTGAAGGATAATATGCGGCTGGTTTTCATTGAAAAGCTCTTTACCAACCGTGAGATTGGGACTAGCGTATAGATAAGATACTTGCGCTTCAAGGGTATGTTGTTCGAAAGCGAAAACTACTTGTGTGACATCAGTTGTGTTCAATTGTGGAAAGTTTTGGCTTGGTTTCAGTGTGGCAACACGCAGCTTGAGGTAATGTTAAGTGCATGGAAAGGCATGCCATACGCTAAGAGGCTTTGTCGAGGCTACGACTTCGAGAAGGTAGAGGATGAAGAACATCTACTCCTTGCCTGTCCAAATACACAGAAAGTTAGAAGACGTTTTTGTTCGGCCTTGCCCCTCACCCACATGAGCATTCTTGTTGAGCTCATGCAGACTACGAACATGGTCACCTTGGCCAAGTTTATGGCATGTTGCCAATACCAAAGGACAATTTGTCCTCCATGATCTACCTTTTGTTTAATGGACTCTCTAGTCCCAAACGGACGTAAAATTATAAATAGTAAATAGACTCTACACAATTTTGCAATTGTTAAATGTAAAATGAGGGCCAAAAGATCAAATTTCAAATTTTAGGTAGTGTAAACTATAACACTATCAAATTTTAGGTATTCTACCCTTTCAAGCCCACCTACCCCCATCCCATATAAAGTGCAACCTATGTTAAAATTTTCAAGTAACCCTCATACTTAGTAAACCATTGTTAGTTAGTACAAGAACATGGTTTTAAATTGAGTAGCATTGTAACTAAAGTGATTGTGCAATGAAGTTTACTAATGTAAAATGATTGACTATTTCCATTGTGATTAACTAAAATCAGATATGTTTGTTATCACTTTTTTTTTAAAATTAGGCTACGCAATTATATCAAACAAAATGTTATACATGTGTCAAATGTGACACCTACATGAATTTGTAAAGCTTGACTAATGTGGCTATAACTAAATATCATGTTATAGTTATGAAATTAAAGACATTTGAATTTTTTAATTATAAAATTTCAGAAATGAAACTCATTTGTATTATGAAATTATTATTATTATTATTATTGAAATTATGGCACAAATCTTAATATCAGAATTAATATTTTTTTGGCATTTCAGATTAAAGTTAAATTAAATGCCAAAATTAAATAGATTGGACTTAACTAATTTCTATATTTGAATCTTTAACCCAAATCAAAATTTTAGAATTTGAATTAAATCATTAAATTTTATTCTTATTTCTTTACGTGTTTATATTAAAGAAAATTTTAATTGTTGTAATTATGAAATTTAAAAATAAAGAAATAAAGAAAGTAATAAAATTATAAACATGTAATCAATTTCATTATGAAATTATGTAATTACATAATAATGTTATAATGTGACTAATTCAAAATGAAATGTATTCTATATTTTGCAATGACGTTATTCATCATTTTGCAAATGAGTGGTCAAATGGTTAAAGGCTTTCAAGGTTTGTGATGAGGAGGTGAAGGTTCAAACTTAAACATTGGACATCATATGACTATGATTTAGATGACAAAAACAGTCTGAAAATGTGATAAAAAATAAAAAATAACAAACATACATGAGTTGTAGTTAGGTAACTAAAATGACTAGGTAGGTGGATAAAGTGGGTGGGTAGGTAAACCATGTGATGAAATCATTGGTTATCATGCATGGGTAATTTATAGCTATTTTTTAAAAATTAAAGTACCATTTCTGGATTATTAGGCAATTAGGGGTTAAATTAATATTAAGTTGGATAGTTATATTAAATATCATTTTGAGATAAATAGGTGTGCAAAGCCAAGCATTGAAGACTTAGAGAATGAGCATTGCACAGTGAGAAACTGATTCCTGAAATAAAATATAAAATTGTTTAAAATAATCTTCCCCACCCATAAACATAAAAGAATGAAGTGCGTAAAGTGAGAGAGACTATTTTAAAAACTCACAACCTAAGTCAATCATTATGGATGGGCAATTGAGAAGAATAATAAATAAATAAAAAGATGATGCTCTTTTTTCCTGAGCGTCTCCACTGCTCCTACCTGTACAGCTACTATAATTGCTCTCGAACCTTGTGCATTAAATGATTTAGCATTTCATACTGAGATTTAATAAAATTTCCTTACTTTACAAATACCACTAAAAGAGGGGTTAAAAGAGGGGGTGAAAGGAGGCCCAAAGACAGGATGAATTTGCGAATTTTTTCTGATATATCATCTCACGGAGTTCTCCAAAAATGAGACTCACTCACCCTTCTTCACAGTAAACAAACAACACCCTCTGAACATTCCTTGAAACCTGGGAGACCAAATGAAAATCACATCACACACTTTCACAGTACAAAAAACACCTGGTGAACATTCCTCAGAAAATGTGGGACCAAATGAAGCCTCTCGCCTACATTGTTTTTTGTGATCCCTCTCCTCAAAGGCAGAGAGAGAGGTGTCGATTCGCATGGACGACCGGACGGATGGACAGAGGGACGACAGGGACGGATGACGGGACGCACGGATTCAGGGGAGGCTTCATTTCTCATCCCGACGTCCTTTACTATATGTAATAATAATGTAAGAGGGAAAAACTCGCTAATAATAAGCTTTTTTTTATTTTAAACTTACTTAGCCTAAAAATAATAGTTGCGAAAAGAGATGAACAATTATATTACCATATTCCCTGATTAGGGGTTTTTTTTCTAAATTTGTGAAGTCAAAAAAGTGCCTTTCTTTTTCAAATTTGTCAAGTAGGTGGAGTGGCAATTGTCCACAACAGCAATGAGCCAAATTTGGCTAGAGCTCAGACAGGGAAGTAGATTTTTTTTAGAATACTGGCTAGTTCTTCTGGCAACCAATAGGAACTCATTGTCTAAATATGGCAACCTGTGACTGTTTTTCCCTCAAAATATGGCGACTTTTGGAAGTTTTTCCCAAAGAATGCCCTTGTACAATTCTCAAAGGGTTTTTTCTTTGTCACCACACTTCGAAAATCTGCCACCAAAAAAAGAAAAAAAAAACATTGGCTGTGTCATATGTTTACACCAAAATATTTATTTCTTTATTTTATTTTATTTTTATTTTATTTTATTTTGGCCACAAATGGAAGACTCCATTGCAGAGAGAAAACAGTACCCAGCAACAAACCAGAGGAAATCCACCCCCTCTGTTTTTCAGATTTTGGCAATTGCCCATTGATGGCGACAACTTTCTAGAAATCCATCAAAAATGTGGCAACTGACTGCCCCAGGATCAGAAATACTATCTAAATATGGCAATTATTTTCTATATTTTCAAATTTTTGGTGAGAGAGAAAATGGCGAATCTTCTTTTCAGAAGAAAAAACAGAATATGCATAAAAAGATATTCCCATTTCATTTCTTTCTATCACAAAGATGTGAAAATTTGCCAAAAAGAAAACGTCGCCAAAATGTTCCCCATTTCATTTCTTTCTGTCGCCAAGATGTGAAAATTTGTCACAAAGAAAAACGTCGCCAAAATGTTCCCATTTCGTTTATTTCTGTCGCCAAGATGTGAAAAATTGCCACAAAGAAAAGGCCACCAAAATGTTCCCATTTCGTTTATTTCTGTCGCCAAGATGTGAAAATTTGCCACAAAGAAAATGTCACCAAAATGTTCCCATTTCACTTATTTCTGTTGCCAAGATGTGAAAATTTTGCCAAAAAGAAAACATCGCCAAAATGTTCCCATTTCATTTATTTCTGTCGCCAAGATGTTAAAAATTTGCCACAAAGAAAAAATGTCACCAAAATGTTCCACCATTTTTGCTTATTTCTGTTGCCAAGATGTGAAAATTTGTCAATTTGTCACAAAGAAAACTTCACCAAAATAATGTTTCCCATTTCCTTCATTTCTGTTGCCAAGACGTTAAAATTTGCCACAAAGAAAAAAAGTCGCCAAAATGGTCCCATTTCCTTTATAATTTGTCAAAAAGAAAACGCCCACCAGTTTCCACCTGTCCAGCATATTTACAGACAGATTCGAACCTGGGTCCAACAAAGAGCCTTTTTTTTAAAGTGCAACTTGCCTTGGACGGTGCCACTTGTCTTGGACTTGCAATGAAGAAAAAGAGCAGACGACTTTTTGTTTTGCCTGATTTTCTGAAATTTTCAACACAATAATAATAATAATAATAATAGCCTAATAGGCTGACAATTTCCCAAAAATATGGGGAAATTTTTTTTTAATTTAATTAATTAATTAATTAATGCCTGGGTGCTATCCCCTTTTTTTTAATTAAAATAAAAAGCTTAATTTGATTATCACCATGTTCGTCATCTTGTCCGCTGATGTGACCACTTTTGCCAACAACAAACGGAATATCTGGACCTGGATAAAATAATTAGGGTTTGGATCTAAATTAATTAGGGTTTTGTGGTGATAGGTGTCGCAACCACGCAATCTCGAATGGCGAAAGAAAGACAAAGAAAGAAAGAGAAGAAAGAGAGTGCGACATCTCCGTGAGAGGGAGGAGAGTGCGCCATCTCCATGCACACACAAGTGTCAATTTCTTTTGATGTTGCTGCTGCTGCTGCTGCTGTTGTTGCTGCGGTTTTTCCGTGAGGAGGGGGCCACGACATGGAGCGTCGTGTGCCCAAATGAATAGTCTTTGTTTTGCCCTTTAAGATCTTTGTGGCAGCTGAAGTAGTAGTAGTAGGAGGAGGAGGAGGAGGAGGAGGAGAACCAGGAGAGGAGAAGAAGGGGTGGGTAAGAAGGGCGGGGTCATGGAGGAGGTTGTGGCGGATCATGGACTTCGCTTGCTCCATCAACTGGATTCCATCCTTGGTTCCCACCCGTCCATGTACAACTAACTCTCTATGATTTTTAATTTTTAATTTTTTTTCCTTCGATCTTTGAATCTCGGATTAATTTAATGTTTTGGGTGGGGAAAAAAAATCAAGAGAAAAAGTGTTTGGGTTTGTGATAGATCGGATGGGGATTTTGTTTTTTTTTGGGGGGGGAGGGGGGGTTTGTTGATCGGGAGTGATCTTGACGAGTATGGTGGCTTTTTGGGAATCCGGAAGTCAGTTTGAAGATGTGTTGAATGCGGTTGTTCCAAGGGTGGAAGGTGGGGGTTGGTGTGTGTATTTGGGAAGTGGGTGGAAGGTTTGATTTGATGGTGGGTTTTTGTTTTTCTCTACAGAGCAGCTGAGCAGAGACTAGATTAGATTATCATGTTGTTTCCTGTAAATGATTGATTTTCTTGTCGACATCCACCTTCATCATAGGGATGATGATTGTGATCTTTCCTTGAAATTCACCCCCCCCAAAAAAAAAAAAAAAATTGCCGTAGCAAATTGATCCAGATCTAGTTGTACCAGGTCTGAAGAATGCTAGAGCAAAACATTAGGGTTTTTCAAGGATATTGCAGATTATCGAGAGGCAGTGGAATGGTATGCTTACTGAGCATCATCATCCAAAGTCAAGATCTTTGTTTGGATTACAATTGCTGATTTTTTTTTCTTGTTTGTTGCATGTGCAGTGATGAATTGGGTTTTGTCCATCCAATGCAGCTTACAAGCTTGCATGCTCTTGAGGATTTCTCACCAGATAATCAAGGACCCTTCTTCACCAGGATGAAGAGGAGAGGGAAAGCACAAGAGGCATCCATCAACTCGAATGAGCAAGCTGAGGATTGTTCACGGAGAATTGAAGGGCAGGAGGTGGAGTCGGAACTGCCTGGGTATAACTCAGATGATGATTCAGGTGAAGTGGAACATGGAAACGGGAAGCTACTGTATGATGAAGCTGCATTTTGGTGTGCTCATGGTAAGCTTGCAATCGCAGTTCCTGCTTTGCCACCACTGTATAAGACAGCCAAAGCAGAATTTCGAGTGCTCCAGAAGCAGTATGCCAAGGTTACAGAGGAAAGATGTGAATCTGCATCATGCTGCAATGGAAAGGAGATGGATGGCAGGATAAACGGGATCAAGAGTTGTTTGGGACTGATGAAAGAGGAAAGAAAAGCAAGTCTGGAGAAAGAGCTGATGAAATATACACGGGCCTTGGTGATTGTCAACTGTGACTTTGCAACTGCTTGGAATGCAAGGTAGTCCATTTTCTTATGCCTAGCTGAGAGCAAAGATTCTGTTGAAAACAGCAAAAACACACACTCACTGATGTGAGTGGGCCCCTTCCCTTATTTCGTCCCAGTCAGTCATTGAGAAATTGACCCAGGGTTGGGTACTTCAGTATCTTGGTGGTTGGTTATAAGTACCTGTGGGCCGCAGAAAACGTATTCTTTCAAGCATGGCAGTCTGTGAGGATACTTTGCTTGCAGAGCTGCAGCTGGCAAGCATGGTGTTATCTTATGGTCCTAAGAGCGAGGAATCATGGGCTCACAGGTATGCCCTTTCTACTATTGAGCTTTGTCATGTTGTATTTGTTTTGCTAATAGTTCTGGGTTTGATTGTTGCTATAACCACTTGTAGAAACATTTGCAGACTCATACCCCCACTTCTGAAGTATTACAAAGTTGCTGTAAATGAGGTACCCCTCGTATCCTTTTGCATTGGTCAAGGAAGTGACCAGAAATTGGATGGAGCATGAGGTTGTTGGATGGCATGTTTGCCTGGAGAAATCACCAGGTACTGTTTGGGTGTAGACGCTGGGTGATCAATCACATGATATCTGGTGGCGTACAGCAGACAACAATAGACTCGGTCCTGAAGGCTGACTCTAAGCTTGTAGAACTCATTGCTGGAGTATGTCTCTCCATCTCTTGCACTCTCTTTCTCAGATATTAGCACATCTATATATCTCTCTGTTGCTTGCACCCACTTTCTTAGGTAGCAGCAAATACTGAATAAAACAGATTGTAAGGAAAACTACTGTTGAATTTTTTTGATATGCATGTCTTGTTCCATGTGGGTTGATTCCTGTTCAACACTAAATGTCTGGTGTCTGGAGGCAGCCACTGTTGTGTGGACAAGGCAGAGGCAAGCTTACTCATTGCATATCTCATGCATGACATGCAGATATTGATGTGGCTCATAGCTGTCTGCTTGATTCGTGTGGCAGAGATCTACAATGAATTACCGTGCTTGGCGTCACCGCCACTGGCTTATATCCCAGATGTCACTGTCACAGGTTTACATTATTCTCCCTCTCTTCCATCTCCAAGCATAGAGTCTTATTCTCTCACCTCAGGCCCTCAGGCCTGCTGATCGAGACATGAACTCTCTCCCTATTCTTGAAGCATTTCTTGGCCTGTAAAACATCTTTGTTTTGTTTTTACTTCTGCATTTTGTGGATAGAGTTGTTACACAGGTCTTGGGTGCAACAGAGATTATTCATACCTCAAAAAGGTTCTGACTAATCAACAACTTGGTTATGCAATGCAGGTGTCAGCAGAGTTGGAAGAAACAAAATTATGGGCACAATCTCATATAGCTGACAACTGCTGCTTCCACTACCGCAGGGTGAGTGTAGAAGCTATTTTGTGATATTGCTAAATGAAGTCTCAGCACATTGAGTATCTCAGAGTGCTGTATGGAGACATGGCCCATTGATTTACTTGGTCAGGTGTGGGTTGCAGTGTTTGCTTCTCGGGATACTCCAAGGAGGGGCTTCATCATTTTCTGAAAGCATGAAATTCCCACTCTCGGTGCATCCTAGCTTGTCTGCTGCATTAACCAAAAAGCCACAGATTGCAGCACATTTATGGATGGTATGTGAACACCACAATACCCAGCTTCCAGAATGCATCTCTGATTTAATTGGGGAATGATGCATTGGCTTCAGCAAGCAGAAATGACAGAACTGCATGTTAATGACTGTCCAGTTCATTAAGACACTGAACTGGAACTTATTACAAAAGCACTGGAGATTCTGAAAAAGGATTTATCTCTGGCATTTGCAATTGCAGGAGGAGCTGTCCTGGAATGAGGAGTTGATCAAGCACTATCTTGGGCATGAGGTACAACAGTTTTGTGCCCTTCATTCTCAGTGGCTGCTTCCTGGAGGTACATTTGGGGGCTCAACCACATGGCAAATATAGGATGGTGGGATGTGTACTAGTTTGATGAGATTTGTGTGTTCTTTACTTTGCTGTTTGTGCAGGCGTTGTGGATTCATAGACGATTCCTGCTTTGGGGCTTTGGACACAACTCAAAGATCTTTTGGTCGAGTTCTGCCACAACTGTAGCAGAGTCTGTTGTGACAGTGTCATTTGAAAGGCAAGAAGAAAGCTTGGAGAGAGTCATGCAACTTGCAGCAAAGGAGCTTCAGTTTGCAGATAGTTGCATTGCTGCTTGTGGTCCTGATGTCATGGAGGATGCAAACAGGCAGTGTGAGTTTGCTGCTTCTTACAAGCTCTGGCTTCTATCATTGGTGAGTTCTGTTTCTTTTGAAGTGCTCAAGTCTAGCTCTTTGGTGCTTGCCATATTGCTGTTTGCTTTGTGTCCAGTATCTACCAAGTATGTAATATTCAAATTGGTTAATGCATCTTTCATGGACTTGTGCTGATGGGTGATTTTTGGATTGTGTAGCGTGGTGAGAAAGGGGAAATCTGCAAAGCTGTGGAGCCTAATCTGATCAGCATTCAAAATCTGTTGAAAGAAGTAATACCACATCGCCAGCGTTTATGGGATGGCCTGGTGCCCAACATTCTTTGACAAAAAACTTGTCAGTCAGCTGTGGTATGGAGACTCTACAGCTCTTCTTGGGTGTTGGAACAAAGTGCTGAGTGATGTGTTGTGGTGCTGAGCTTACACTCCAGACTAGATCCACACCCTTTTCAATTAAAATTATGTGCCACAAACTGAAGGTTCTCTTGTATACGTTGAACAAACTTAGGCTAGGTGTTATGGGCATAATAGTGCTAGAAAATGAGGAAGAGAAGAGCCTTTCGTTTGATTGATTGTAAATTATAGCCTACTTGATCAGGTCCACATTGTAGCCTGTTGTAGGTACCCACATATGAAATTTTTACACAGGGAGCATGGTCAGGGTCAGATGTAACGCAGGCATGCATTTGACTCTTAGGAAGAGCATCTGAGTTTGAGATTTGTTTATTGAGGAATGGAGACTAGTGCACCTCTGTATTTACATACTTAGGAGTACTCAGGTGCTCAAAGATGCATTAATGCTGTAAGAGTGTAATGATTAAGTTGCATTTTGTTGTATACTTGTCAGGAGCCTGAACTCCCTTGGTTGGAAGTGGTTTGTTTATCAGACATCACAGACGAATTACAATCATGTGGAGTAATAGTTTGTGTGCAGAAATAAGTACTCATGTCTTTGCCATCATATCTCAGGTTTTTTCTGACACTAAGATGTTGCTTGTAGCTTGGTAATGTCATAGTGAGCTCACAGGTTGCAACACAAAGAGAGTACTCTATCAGTCAATACCCTAAACCTGAGATTCAGGACTCAAAGCATTCAAACTATGGTGCACCTGAAGGAGAGCTATGCATTTGTGAGGCAGTCTTAATATATATATATATAGACACACACATATGTCCAGTATGTGGCACTGAAACCACATAGAACTTTGTAACCTTCACTTCTCTGGTCAGCTCTTGATACACTAAAGGTGTGGTACCATGATGGTGTACAGGTTTTTGTGGCAAGATTGACAAGAATGGAAGAAATGCAGAGATGCCCATCAGAACTTTTCCCTGTATTTTTTACAATGAAAGTCTTTTCAATTGCCGCTTCTTTCATAGGCTTCCAAATCTGCAACAGCCTGCATTATAGATTGCAGCTGTTATGTTCAAAGTGTTTACATAAACTTTACACATGGAGCTGGCTCATGAGTCCATAGCTTTCCAGCGTGCTATCGCGCTTGGGAGGCATGCCTCATCTCTTTCATGCATCACAGTCAATTCACCTCCATCTCTTTGGCACATCACAGTCAATGCACTTCCATTGTCAGCTGATTTCTGGCAGACAACATCTTTCTAGTTTACAATCTTCTATTTTATTAATGTAACAGTGGTGTCCTTATTGTTATGTTCCAGGGTGATGTGTGCTCTCATGCTTTTCTTTGTCTTGTATTTCTTGTGGATGGGCTCCTATCCCTACCTTTCTTTATATACAGGCTTTTTCTTTCTTGTATTTTCACTGTTCAAACTAATGGAACTAGTTATTAGGTTAAAAGCATTTAGACCATTAGAGTTGGTTCCGCTGTTGCAAGCATTTATGCTAATAGACTATCAACAAGAGTAAGTGGCACTTTTTAGGGTGTAGTGTGTGGCAATGTGGTGTTTTTTAGGGTTAGGACCCTTTTCTGTTTGGTTATGTTCAGATTGGCAACAACTTTCTTTTGCTTGTTTGGGAACTAGGAACTATTGGGATTGGTGTGGAAGTTTTTGCAAAGTGGGTTTTTTTTGTTAGTTCTTTTGTGTGCCAATTTGCAAAAGATCATAAAGAAGAAGATGAAGGTGAGAGGGGTCCATCCCTAATTGTAAACCCTCTTACTCCTCTTGGTTTTCTTCTTTTGTGTTTGATTCAGATTTGCCTTCAGGTTTTGTTTGTGTTTGCAAAATTATTTATTGGCTATTGAGGAGAGTGTAGGGAGAATGAAGACAAGTCAAAATGGCAAGCACTTCCATTTTACATTTCTATTTATGTAGCTTTGGTGGATGCCCCAAGTGTTGGTTTTTGAATGGTCTATTTCTATTTGGGAAAAAGATGGATTGATCGGTTTTGGGTCAAATCCAATTCTTTGCAATGGTGTGTTTGGGTTGTAATTCTAATGGGTTTATGTATGAATTGCAATCTAACTAACAAAATGTGACTAATTTTTTTGTGGAATTGTGTTGGGTGTCTAAATTCAATTTGAAATGTGGTGTACTTAAGATTTTCAAAAGATTTAAGGATGCCATGTTGCCTCTAGTTGATCTTGGAGTGTACAATAATAATCATTTCTAATAAGTTTAGTCCGATGAAATGGGCGATCTATAAGTGAAAAAAAATCTATCTTAGGGTTATAAATGTGAATGTGATGGATTTGGAGTTAGCATCATTTTGCATTTCAATTTATTTTGTACATTTGGCATTTGTTACAAAGTTTGATTAATAGGTTAATGATTGTTTAGGGTTGAATTAGATTGTTTTTGTTTCAAAGTATATTAATCTAAGGTGTTTTTTTAAGATGGTAGGGACAAATGTTTATGAATTATAGAAGAAAAAAAAATTCTTGCATGTTGTCTTTGATTTTGTAACTAATTTTAATAGACATGTGGCGATAAACTTAAACTGTAAAAGTTTAAGCCTAGCTTTTGTTAAGTCCTAATCCATAAGGCCTTAACCTTGAAGCTTGAATATGTTTCTATTGAAGTGTGCTTGTGGAGTTTTGCACGTATTTCCATTTCATTTATATCTACAATTTTGTGAGTGCCCTTGAGACTTTCTAAATGGTTTTTAGTTTATGTTTTTGAGGTTGTAAACATAATTGAATATGTTTGTGTTTTTAGGTTCCAAACAATATTCATCAAGTGTTTTCCTATTTTGAACTTGGACTTGTTTCTGTAGAAAGGTGTTTTTAGTGTGAATTTTAATTTTTTTCATTAGTTTTTTTTTCTAAGAACTTTTGAATAGTTTTCACGAAATTTTTTTGTGTTCATATTCCATGATTGAATGTTTTGTGAGAGGTTTTCAAGTTTTTCTTTTGATATTGTGAACAATATTTACAAATTTAGTTTTAGTTTTTAGGTTTTGAATAATATTCAATAAGTATGTTTATTTTTGTTGAACTTGAACCTATTGCTATATAAGGGGTTTTTTTTTTTTTGTGTGTACATTTGCATTTCTACTAATAGTTTTTAAATTATTTTGATAGGATTTCTTTTTGTCTATCTTTCATGATTGATTTGGTTGTTGCCCAACAAATAATAAAACCTATGAATGTTGTTGGAATCATTGATGTGGAACAAAGAATGTTCAATAGTTGTTTTGAGGGTTATATAGTGAGCAAATACTTTCCTACAATTTCATGGTAGTGGAAGCGGCAATGAGGGCCATCCTTGCAGCTGTTGAAGCCTCTGCGACCGGTAATTTCTCCGCCTTCTCCATGTGCATCGTAATATAATTTCTCCGTCGTATCTTCTTCACTTCGTCGATTTCTTTGAGCCAAATGTGAGGAGTGCGCGCACGTTTCGTGCATCGTCTTTTAGGGGTATCAAAGTGTACTAGAGACCAAAGTCTTTGTTGTATTCAT
>Ga0116231_10004177_pt1 | contig 29403 bp, 27 predicted proteins | sample S1TSphgellanicum_2_FD_89695 | JGI IMG/M metagenome (GOLD analysis project Ga0116231, IMG submission 89695) | Host-associated microbial communities from peat moss isolated from Minnesota, USA - S1T2_Fd - Sphagnum magellanicum MG | ecosystem: Host-associated > Plants > Peat moss > Unclassified...
ATATAAAAACTTGGTGAGTTTTTTTTTAAATAGAAAATTTAGTCTAATTAAAAGTTTAGAAAAAAATATTTCCCTATTCCCTAAAGAAACAATGCTATGGACTAGTGTTGTTTTTTTATAAAAAAATTTCTCATGTAGCACCAAAAGTGTCAATCGAGTCACAAGAGAATTTAGCCAAATCTGGTTACAAGACAAATAGAGAAATTTAAAAAAAATAGGAATCCTATTACATGTTGGTGAATCGCTAGAACCTATTAGCTAAAAATATGGCGATTTCAAAAGACGAAATTAAAAAAATCTCAGCAAATCCTCCAAAAATCTTGATGTTTTCATGACTTTCTTCCTTGAAATCTGGTGATTTTTTGGGAAAATTTCCAGAAAGTTCCCTTGACCAGAGGTTGCTTGGGACTTTTTTTTAAAAATAGCAAAATGGCGAATTTTTGCCAGAAAAAAAAATCACTTCTATGAACCTGTATTGAAATCTGAAACAGCCCTTTTTTTTTACCGGCTAAATTTCGCCAAAAAGAGTCATTGAAAATGAAAATGAAGCAACTTTTTGGGGTTTCAACTGGCATAAGTCAGAAAAAAAATAGTAAAGTTTGCCAGATCTTTATATTTGATTTTTAGTATATAGCCAAAAACGTAGAAGCATGATTCAAGACATATTTGTCCTCCATGTATGGTTTATAGCCAGATTTGGCTAAATATTCTTAGGGATGATCACCACTTTTTGGATCGAATTTACACTGAAAATTTTGAAAAATCTCAAAATTTTCTTTGATAATTTGTCTTGAAGTGGTGAAAATTCTCAGGAAAAAAAAATCATTGATCTGAACTCGATCCATTTACAGAGCAGTTTTGGAAGGGGCAAACTTGTGGAAGTCTAATTAGATTCGAGCCCACGACCTGTGCTGAAGAAATCGGTCGTGAGTTCGAACCAGTAAGCTAGTTCAGCCAATTTGTTCCTCTCTTTAGACAGACGCGGTTACCGCCACAAGAATGCGGCGATGGCCGGAACAGCGGCGTTTGCCGCACTCTTGTCGTTGTGACAATCCGTGTGCGCAGAACAGAGAAATGACGCAGGAGATGAACGGGAGCATACGATTATGATCAATGGAAGAAGGAGCGCAAAAGGATTCCGTGTCGTCTGTTCCTGTTTCAAGTAAAATGAGCCACTGTACAGTCCGCTGTGAAGAATCGGCGAACTTCGCCTGAGTTTGTTGTTTCCAGGAGGACAAGAAAGAGGTACTTGTATGAGGAAAAGCGGGGGGATCAGGAAGGAGTAGTGATTGCGGGGGGGGCTACTGATTGTGACAAGAGGTGGTGTTGTGATGCGGGTAGATATAAGGAAATCGTGCTCGTTTGTGCCGCGTTTCTTGGAGGGAACAAGAAGGTGACGAAGAAGAAGTGCGAGTGTGGATTTTGAGGAGGTTGCCACGTCTTCTTGCAGCGAGGTAATCATAATAATGAGTAATGACTTCTTTCAACCGGTTGCCAATTCGTTGTTTGCATTTCTTGTGGCAAAGAAATCCTCTGCGTTTGCCTGCATTTCGTCGCAAGGTTCTTTGCAGATGATCAACGAAAACTCCAACAGTATTCCTTAGTCGTAGAGGATTTCTTGAATCTCGGCAGCTGCTGAGAGAGCTTTTGAAAATGTGCTGCTGTTACACTCCAAGCTTGCTACGTTTGCCAAGATGTTTGTTCACTGTCTTCTTGGGAGTGCCTGGTGTCGCGCACGTATCAGAACTGGTTTTACACTCGACAAGCAAATTGCCGTTGGGAAAATAGGCTTCTCTATTACTGAAGCTTTTTTGCCACCACAACAGCCCAGAATGTTATGACTAGCTAAGTGTGCCAATCCTTCTCCTTTGTGATGGAAACTACGCCTTTGTGACGAGAGATTGAGAAAAACTGATTACCATGCCAAAAACTTCGAGATCAATTTGCACCATATCAGCACAATGCTTTGCTTCAATGGAATGTCAAAGACTTCGGCAAATGATCTCATTTTGTAATCTAGGCCTGGAATAGGTTCTCTCCTCGGTTTCAACAGCTCAAAGTTCCCAAGGATTCCTTGATGCTCTAATAATTGGAAAACCAAAATTTAAATTAAAAAAAACACTTACTCCTAGTGTCTATTTCTGTTCTTGGCAGGGGTAAACCTTACAGAGAGAGCATAGAAAATGGCAACACCATGTGAAGTTTCTTGCCACAATGTAATGCTTTATGATCACTTGAGAGTCTCATGTTGATGAAAACGACAATTGAAAGACCACACAAGTCATGTTGCAAACACATCATCAACAAGAATTATTTGAGGTTTAAGGGAGGATGCAACACTTCTCATCTCCAAAGTCTGCCAACAATAGATAGATCAAATGTTATTGAACAGGAATCACAGAGGGCGGCAGCAGCAAATGGGGGATTTAAGGCATGTTCCTGGGCCTAACTGGGTTCTGATTGCTGGTGGAGCTCTTGTCACTGTTGTAAGCTTTGTCATTGGACAGAGGGAGAGCTTACCCAAGGGAAGGGAATTGGAGAAAAGGAAGGACAAAAACTATAGCAAGTCAAAAGCAGCTAGTGGCAATAGCAAGCTTGGTTGTCACCAGGCAGCAGAGTCTGGTATGTGATTGCATTCCTTGCTTCCAGACTAATAACATGCCTGCTAGGTAATTAACTTGTGGAATTGCTGCCACAGGAGATACGGAAGAAGCTCTGGACAGATTTTCACAAGTGTAAGTATCTCTAGTGAAAATCATTTCTGATACACTTCTGGTACACTGCACAATATGATTACCTCTGATACATGTCCGGGTACACTTTACATAGCACTCCTGGTGCACTTCTGATACTTGATCAACTTTTTTGTGTGATATAAACAGAAGACTGTGGTCATCAATCAAATAGCCATGTGGACGGAACAAGCTCTACTCGCACTTCATATTTCCAAATGCAGTCCCATAGGACAAAGTCCCATTGCGAACAAGAAGTGCATTCCACTCCCGAGCCAGTTAAGAGCTACATGACTCCCCCATGCACCAATGAAGACAGGCCATGCAGCTCTCCTGCTCCAGTGGCACTGCAGACAGTGGTCTTGGCAAAGTGCAATATGGTACGCCGGCTACGTCAGCAGTTGAAGAGGCGGGATGGAATGATCTTTGATATGCAAGAACAGATCATAGATCAAGATCTTGCTGTGGCATCACATCAGGAGCACATTGCGAACTTGAAAGTGCAGCTTGAGGAAAGCAGCAATTTACTGTTTGCTTCAAAACAGGAGGTACAGCACTTGGAAAGGGCATTAGCTGATCTGTCTACTAAGCTGGATGCCAGCTCAAAGGATTGCAGTGGGTTTGATTATGGAAAGGTAAAATTGACAACCAACAAGGTGGAAGGATGTGGAATGGAAGTCTTGAATTCTGTGGTGACATGTGTTCACCTTCTCATCCTTGTCATGTAGGCACTATCTGTTTGTCCTTGTTGTCCATGGGATTTGCTTAACCATAACCAATCATAGCTGTTTTGGTCCAAGTGTTCTGAAAGAGCCATCTTCAGATACTGGTGGAAATAGTGTATTCTGTCTGGGTGTGAGATTTCATTAATCAATATTGAATGTGGCACCAATGATGATGTAGAGAATCTGGTTTGTGATGTGGAAAGCAGATTTTGAAGTCATTGAATATGGAAGTAGGAAGGTTGACAGGGGAGGTTACCCACTTGAAAGTTGAGAACAGAGAATTGTTAGAGAAAGTCACTTGCTTGGAAAGGGAGAAGAGAGAAAGATCACTTCTGGGTCAAGAAGCTATGTCACTGGAGCATGAGAAACTGGTCCAAAAAGTTTTGAAGCTGGAGACTGAGCTGCAAGAAGGAAGGAAACCTGTGCTTGAGAGAGACCGATTATTTGAAGTAAATGAACAACATCAATCAGAAAAGACCAATATTCTTCATCACAATCATAAGCAAACCCAAGTCAGTTCCTGTCTTTTCTTTTCAAATCTTTGTGTTTGGCATATTGAACATGAGATAATTCAACTGACACATTGATGGATACCTATTGCATATAGCCAACCACAACTAGGATCTCATTTCATTTTGACTGGCAGAAAAAGAAGATGGAGAAAGTGGTGCACAGCCAGGCAAGCAAATTGCTGGATCCTCACAACTCAAACTATGAAGGTCAGTGGATTGGAAATGATGAGCCACATAATGGGACGAATAGTCATGCAAAGGCATTACCCAGGCATATGGGCATGGCCAATAGTTCTCACAGCTGTACAGGGTATGCCTCTTAGCACCTCTTTCCCAGCCTCGAAATGAACCTACTTCATGTCACATTGTGAATTGCAGTGACATGGTTGGAATTTGTATGATTCAATTTGTTACAGAAACATAGTCTGAAGCATTGGAATTGACTGGATTGTTGCAGGAGCGCAGTCCATACACTTTCAACAGCATTCCTGAGATCTGATGATTCAAACCACAATGTGGCCGACTTCAAAGCAGGCTCAAATGGCAGATGCCAAGTGAAAGCCAGGGGTTTATCCAATGGGAGAGACAAGACAATGACAAAAATCACTGCCTTGGATCCAGCCACAGATGAGATCATGGGCAGATCTGCACAGCAGGAGGTTCTGCAGTTTGCAACTGACCTTGCCACCCCATCCAACATGGTAAGAGAAGAAAATCCAAGGAATAAACAACACAAAGATAATACTTTCAAATAAAGATGGGAGAGTTTGTGGGACAAAGGGAAGTAGTCTTAAGGAGTAAGGTGCAGACTGTCTTCAGGGGTTTAAGGAGAGGCTATCAGTACTTGACATTGTGGTGAGTGACAAGTTGCTGATCATTAAATGGCCAGCAGCATGGTACCCTGCAGTAAGCTGAATCCCAAAAGACATGTTCACTCACCTTATGGGCGTTTTTCTGAAGAGATCTCTAGCTTGAAGCACCACATCTCACCTGCATTGGTCAGCAAGTGGATGCAAAGATCTTGACAAATTGGTCCACTTGCAGAAGTACTAATATACTTGTATGCCATTTGGTCCAGACTTCTGATAGTATTGATGATGATGTGAAAGAGCACATCAATACAATGACACCAATAAGATTGAATTCTGATGATGAACCCAACTGGGCAGAGCTTTCTCAGCACCTTTCCTTTTCGACTGGTGCAACATCTCCTGCACAGGTATGTCCTAACTTGTTTGGTTAGAGCTTGATTAATTCTGCCATTCATTTAGACTTGTTGTCAAGTATATGTACCTTGGACAATGTGAAGGTACTATGCCAATAACATCAGTTTATAAGCAGGTGAAGGAATTAAGCCATAAGCTTGAGCAAGTAGCAAAGCAACGGCAAATGGAAGAAGAGATTGCAGAGCTGAAAAAACACCAGGCTAAAATAGTTGAGCTGAAGCAACGTGTTGGCAAATTGACCACTAAGTGTCAACTCTGGTATGCCCAAACCAGAGAGGACAAAGTTCATGTTCAGCACACTCTTCGAGTTGCTGCCTTGATTCTTGAACTCGCTGATAGACTCACTGCTCAGGTGCTCCATCTAAGCCTCCCAGTCATTCTTATTACAGTTACGAATTTCCTGTGCCCATGATGGAGATACTGAAAAAGTCTTGAGGTGTTTGTGCAGCATCAGCTCTGCTGAACTTATAATGCATCAAAATCTTGCAGGAAGAGCAGGCAAGACAGACTTCAACTGAGGTTCAACAACAAATTTCAGCCTCCTTCCAGCCTCTCCCTACTAACATCACCAAGTCAAAGGTAACTAATGACCCTTCATACACCTTTTGTGCATCCTTATGTGTGAGATTACACTCAAAGTTGAGCAGATTGGGCATTGGGCCTTTTTTGATAATGCATAGCACCCAGATACATGATGTATGACTGTCAGATGCAAGTAACTCCATGCCTTGTACAGAAAGAAGATATACAGAAGGGTGGTGATTCGGCAAAAATAACCCCACACACAAATGGGGATGGAAACTATACACCTCCACCAAGGTATGTGAATTCTTCTTGTACTAGATGCAATCTCCATACCTACTGGATGTTTGTGGATCTCCTTCAAGGTCCTCAATAACTTATATTCTTGGTTAGAGGGCATTGAAATCTTTCTCCACAATGACGCTTCTTGGTGGCTGAAATTTGAATAGATCTATTTCTCATGATTTCATGAACTGGCTTTGTTTTCACTTGAATCTGTTCCATGGACAAGCCAGATTATTCAATTGATTACAACTTGTGGTAGGCTGCTTGATACATCAGTAATGTTTTTCTAGGTACACAGCACATGACAAAATGCCAAGAGAAAACTGTGGTATTTTATTCAGCCCTCCCATCTCCTTCACCTTTGCAGAAGAGGTGGCCAGGCCTAACATTAATGATCAAGAGCAGGACTTGGTAGCCTCACAGCTGACAGAAGAGACTCATGATGTCACTCTTGCTATTCCAAGCCCTCCAGCTTCCAAGATACAAGACCTATTTTTGGATAGGGCTGTGAAGAAGACTACAAGCAGAAAACAGCCTGCGAGTCATGAAAATGGGAGGGAATGTTTGGCTCCAGATTGGAGCTCAGGCTCTAAGAAGAACTCCAGTCCTTTTGAACAAGTTCAATCAAAAGCCAGTGCCATATTGATGGCACAAGAAGGTTCACAAAAGTACTCAAATTCAAAAAGCAATTCCCACCAAGGTGACAAGTCCCACAATCTGGCCAGTGATCAGGAGATGGGTGGACACCAGAGGCAGTCAATGGAAGAGGAGGTTTCTCTTTTAGCACTGGAGATAGAGCAAGTCATGGCTGAGACTTCTGCTGTACCTCTCCTTAGTAGCCTGTCTCAGAATCCAAGATTCTCATCCCTTGTCAATTCTTTAGCAATTTCTGTTGAAAGCCCCATGGTTCCTACAAACTCCGGAAGCTTGACAACATTCTTGTTTGACCACATGCACTACATAGATGATGGGGAGTTTCTGGTTGACCCTCTTCACTCCAGATCAGACAGATCAACAGAGGATCAGGACACTGAAAAAGGAGAAACAGAAGATGATACTTCCTCTGGTAACTATGCCTGGAACCCTGGGCATAGAATTCAAGCCTATTCAGAATCAGTGACTCTTTCCCCGTTCTCCAAGATGGTGGCCTGCTTAGATTTGAAGCAACTATCATCCACCACATCACTTCAAGAATCTGAGATATACTGGAAAGATACCATGTTTCCTGCAAATATGAGTGTAGGAGAGGCTTTGGATAGCAACAAAGCATGCAAGGTTTCCACACATACAAGAACTGGTGGGAAAGAAATAGGAGGGTCAGAATCAATGGGATCATCAATTGACTCAGCCTTTAATGAGATTCTGGATCATACTCTTGAAGACCTCGTCAAGATATGCTCAACTGCCACAACACCCAGTGGTACCCCATCTTCCAGTACCTTTTCTCAAGGGAGTGTTTCAAAGCTTGTGCAGCAGCAGTTTTAATGCTTGCATTCTTTGACCATTCTTCAACCGAGTGCCTGTTGATATCACCATGTAAGTTTCTGTTGTCACTGTATGATTCATGTGTACAATTTTGTAGCTTTGGGTAGTTAACATATGCAGGTCTTCCATGTTTAATGGAATAGATTGTGTGGGCCTGCAATGGAACAGGTGCACAAAGAAGTTCAACTGGTTGGATTATCTCATTGAAACACTGTTACTTTGCAAGTTTAGGAGTAGAAGCATGCAATTCTTTGTTCATATCAGACTCTTCATTGAAAGAACAGGATGTAGACGAGTTCATGGTAATTTTGAGCTGCTTTACCCAGTAAGTTGAAACTTGGCAGTGCACTCAGCAATCCAGCCACATAACATTGTTCTCTGTTCATCCTGCCTTCACCAACATAAGCCTCCCATTCACACTCAACACAAGTAATCTTCAGTACACTTTACCAGAAGGCCTTCTACAAACACTGTGCATGCTGAAGTCTGTGTCAATATGGATGACTCTGTGACATAGCCATTAATACTTGCATTTTGCTTGGGTATAGGTACATTCTACTGCTAATGTTTTACTAAACCATTAAGTTGTAGTGCACTTGGTTACTTGCAGGTACAAGACAGGAAATGAGAACTCAGCAACACTTTTCAGCATTTTCTAAACCATTAAGAGGACTTTGGGGCCAGTTTTGAAACATCCTCAACCGTTCTCACAGCTACAGGTAATCAATGAGGGCATTCACTATGTCATTTTCCATGACTATAAAAAGTGCTCATTGACAAGTGAATACAATTTACAACAGATCTTGTTTTCTGTTTAGTGAATTATAAATCAGCAGATCTTTGTTGTCGCCTTCAAAGAAACTCTATAATACAGCATCACCATGAAAATCTCATACAAAATTTTTCTCCTTCATGGGGCTGCAATAGCATCAATCACAAAAGTAGGTCTGCAACCTATAATAATCCTAGCTTTTGGGTGGGCCAGTGGCTGTTGGGCAGAGGGCTCATTGGGTGAACCAGTGCTGTGCATCTAAACCTGGAACCATGCTTCTAAGTTGAAAGGTGTAAGAAATTTGCAAAGTCATATGGTGGTTTCTACAGCTCCCAGCTAGGAGGGATCCATGAGGCCCAAGAAATCTCCTTGGTTGGGAGAACAGCTGCTCTGGTTCCTTGCTCAGGATTTGGCCCAACAATTAACAGTTTTTCAGGTAGCTCAGTTCCAAGTTTCAATCTCACATTTTGTTTTAAGGTCTGTCAGTGCTGCTGGAAATGGTGCTGGGAAAATCCTGGCACGTGCCAAAAGAGAATTTTGAGTATGTGTAAGGAAATTTCTAGTGATCTATTGTTGCAGAACCTCAAGCTGGTTTGATTCAAATTCCATTGCTAGAGCCTGATGAGACTGCAAGCCAGGACTCCTCACTCCTGCTATACTCTTCTTGTTGCTCCTGTTGGTGGTCATCATCCATTGCAGCATACTGAAAGTCATGCAACCTGGACATTAGCCTCTTTAGACGGTCAGCTTTCACCATGTATGATGTCTCCTGTAATCTAAGTAGCTGTATGACCTGTTCAAACACCCACCCCAGAATTTTTCCTATGTGAAACACGCTAACAAAGTAGCACACTGTTTCCAGGGACTTGATCATTGGGGTAATTCAATTTGGGGTTTTCAAGGCAAGAGGAAGACACTCACCATACCTGGCTCATAGAAGGTTGCCAAACAGCTGACTGACGTACACAAAGGACAGCTACTAGCAGAGCACACTGGTATGCAGAGCATGCATCATACTTGTACTCCAGTCACTTCTCTGCAAGCTCCTTGACATTTTCTGTTTCCAGATATTGTGTGGCTTGCAGATAATTGAGACAAAGATAGAGACAGGGACATGTACTATCATCAGCCAATGGAACATTTGGACACACAATGATGGGTACCAATAATCAAGCAGACATTGAAAGTGCATCAAGCATAACCCTGCTTCTCATAGGGACTCACCCATACAACAAGATTCTGTTTCTGGGCGTGAACAGGTCAGTGACCAGTGACTAGCTCCAGGAGCAACACCCTGTAAGAAAACACATGTGTCTTTTCATTTACAATTCCATGCATATGATACTCTGGTGCCAAATACCCTGGCCTAAAGAACCCAGCACATCATTTTTAGTTTCGCAATAGTTGTAGAGGTGCACTAATGCCCCATGGCAGACACCAGCTTTGTTGTTTTTAATCTCCTGAGAAGCTTATGGATCCTCTCATCCCAATACCCACCAAATGAGTGAAAAACTATTGCTCTCTACCAGTTTGCCTGCACAGGCAAGGTGGCATGTTTGATGATGCTAGAGAAGTAGAGTAGTCTGGATATCTGGTAGTAGTACCAACCTCAACAGGTGAAACTGTGTGATAAGTCCAATTGTGTGGAAGCCATTTTGCCAATCCAGAGAATCCACAAGATGTCCTCAGACATGCACACAAAGATTTTGATACGTTCATTGGCAAGCAAAGCTCAAATTGAAAGGGGGAATAGGATTGGACAATTATGTTCAATTCAACTGTGCAGAGAGAGAGGCCTTTCAATTTTTATGCTCTACCTGAGGTTCAAAGTCAGGGCCTAGCAAAATGTTGGAAGCCTTGACATCCCCATGGATAATGTGCCTGTGGCAGATCTCATGAAGATATTGCAAACCTTGTGCCACCCCAATCACCATTTTGTACCTGATCACACACTCCAGAGTTGGTCCATTGTGAACTGCTACCAAAACATGCACAAAAGAAGAAGGCTTATGAAGTCTGGAAACTCCATGACAGGTATCCATTTCCTTCATCTTACATCAAAACCAAAAATCTCACAAAATGAAAATCTGAAGACATTCTACAGAAACCTTGTTTTCTCCTCTCATGACCCAGCCATTGCATACTACTGTAGTCTGGAAATCAAAACCCTCTGAAAAACTCAGATTCAGAAAAAATATTTTAAAGAACATTTGTGATCCTTCTTGATGTGTATGATAAAATCACATTTCTCACACAATTGCAAATCGTTTTAGGTAGTTTCAAGCTGTGCAAACCATCCATTAAACTGCAGGTGTACAAGCACAGTGCTGACTGATGATCTTACAGTGAAGGAGCACCTGAAGGTTTTCATGCTGAGAGAACTGGAAGACAAGATGGAGACTGTTTTCTATACAATGCCCAAGAGAGTGGTTGTGTTTAGATGATGTACATGGCTTATGATGCCAAGCTCAATGAGAAAGTCCCTCTCCTTTCCAGCAGCATTTTCTCCACAGTTGTCTTTCTTAACTGCAATGAGTTGACCACAAGGAAGTACTCCCTTGTATGCCTTTGCATACAAACGCTTTCCAACCAGATTCTCTGCAAAACATTTACGAAGTGTGGGTTCCTGTAGTTAGTTGGTGGAATCTGAAAATGTGGAAAGATAAAACTATGATTTGTCCTCTCATGTCACCTGTTTCAAAATTGTTGGTGGCAAGAGAAATTTCTTGATGAGTAAATGTCTCCCAAGAGTGTTTCTCTTTCACCACAGCAGTCATGAGCAGAGAATGAGTATCATCTTTTTGATCATATGATGATGATGTTGGTAACTCTTGAATCTCTTCCGGATTTCTCAATACACTAAGCTCAGAGATTGTCATCTTTTTTTTCCTGTAAGATGATGGGAAAGAAGACTGCAGTCTCTTGTTCGCAAATGATCTCCACAAACCTGGATGCAGTGTGTTTGCTGTGGGATCAAGGAGAATTACATAGAGAAGATCATCATTAGCAGCAGCAGCTGAAAGAGGGGTGTTCTTCATGAGAGATTATTGAGTTGACATATGGGTCCAAGTGATTGCATCACCACTGCTGCATAACTTATGGAAGTAGCAGAGCTTCCAGCTTCAGATTCCTCTGCACCTGAATCAGGTCCTTCAAGCACAGCTTGTGGAGAGCAACAGCCCACAAGTCATGTAATCTCACAGGAACTTCAACACTTGTATGGTCTACAGAATCAGGAGATTTCTTCAACAGTATCAGCAGATTATTATCTACATGACCTCATGATTCTTCATATCTTTGAGGAGCGGATCAGAGCACAAGAAACTCCTTTGGAAGGAGCGAGGTAGCAGTGAGTTCCACATCCCTTGTCAACTGAGATTTCTGAGCCTGCTGCCAACCAGATTCAAGATCAAAATAGCACCCCAAAGCAACTGCAATTTGAGCTCTCAAATCAAAATGCACATCTGCTTCAATGTGGGATTGTCAGTACTGTATGCAATGAGAGGGATCTGGTACCTTCATGTCGAAGTATTGTCATGTTTTCTGTGGAAGAAGCCTTTGGAGCAGCCTCTTTATGAAATGTTACCTTCTGGTTCTTCACACAACCAGTATCGAACATCCTGCTGGTGGTGCATGCCTTGAACAATAGCTCCCAGCAGCTTGCTGCCTGCATGGCTAGACATTATATAGTTACATGACAAAACCATTCAATGACAATGAGAAGTTCTAGGAATTGCTTCAGCTCAAGGACATGGTCTATTGTGATCTAGAGAAAGGGTCTGATTCATCACAATCCAAAATCCTCTTAACTCTTGATACTAGAGCTTCAGATCAAAGTTTTTCCTCACTAACCATTCCAGTAGCATGATGAATCTCGCCAAAATAAAGATCCATAGCTCATTGGATTTCAATCCTTGCTCACCTGGTGCTCATCACTATCACCTTTTCCATACCTCCTGATGAGAGAAGCAAACTGCCCACAAATCACAGTGTATCACAACGTATAGGTTGATACCCTTTTGTGACTCAATTGACTTCTTGCCTCTGCCTGTAAAATTGATTGACTACAGAACAGAATGGTGTAGTTTTCATTTGGTCCCACATTTTGCGGAATGTTCACCAAGTCTGTGACTGTGTGAACTCTGAATTCAATTTTTGGGAGCTGTATGGAACATTCCCCTATTTAACTATTGCTGGTTTGAACTTGCAGTAAGAGGCATTACTGCATGAGGCACTTGTTTTGAACTCCAGAGACATTACACCATGAGGAGGTGCGTGTTTTGCCCCTTTTGAGTTGTCTTTGTGGACCCATATCCCTTTACCCTAAGCATGTGATCTGTTTTCTTTTTGGATCTGTCTTCCTTATCTGTGTGTCTAATGTTTTTTTAATGCTGTTGGTTGATGGGACTCTCAAGTTGGAGGATTTAAGAGGGCTGTCGGAACTCCACTTGTTGGTTGGCTTGGCATGATGTTTTGTTTGTTGACTGTCTTTGTAAGGGAGAGACCATGGAACAATGTAATTTTCATTTGGTCCCATATTTTGGTGAATGTTCATCAGGTGTTACCCTGAATTTTAAGTTTGCTTTTTGGGAACTTCATGAAACATATCCTGTTTTTTTTAATGTTGCTGGTTTGAAATTCATGAAACATTTCTTGTCTTTTTAATTGTTGCTGGTTTGAACTTCCTATAAGGGGCAAACTCATCAAGGGATGAGCCTATTTAAGTGCAAAATCAAGTATATGTTATTTGTTCCTATCTCCCTTTGTTTGCCATTGGAGATGAGTTATTCTTAACATCATCATTTGTGTCGGTTTTATGTTCAAGACCATCATCCAATGTCTCACCATCTCCCAAATGCACAACACAACATTTCTTCTTTCCATCTATTTGGGTTTCTTTGTATCACGTGTCATAACTCATAATAAATGTTGGATGTTTTTTGATTTTGTGATAACCTTGGGTGTGGAGTTACCACATCTTTCAATTATAAGCTTTTTCAATGTGTGTGCACATATCCCATCAATCCTATAGATATTCACTTTTTATGTTGTGTCCATGGCCATGAGTGCATAGGAACCCATGATATAGTTCGTAACATTTTTGTCATCATTGTATGAGATGTTGACTTTCATGTGAGATGAGAACAACTATTTATGCTTCAAGCATGTTCAATTTTTCTTGTCGTCGAGTTGACATTGTGCTCACAAAAGATGAAATTTGTACCTTAATCGATAGTGTCATAAGTGATCCAATGCATGTGGATCTACTTCTCCAATCTTGCACAACTCAAGGATTTGCTAACTCTAATGCAACTCGAACTGAAGAAAATAATTATTGTGATCAACACCTCACTAATCAATTTTTCCCTTTTGCAATTGAAATATTTGGATGTCTACACAAACAAACAAATATGTTCTTAACATGTTTGTGCTCTTATGCGATTATGTCAATGCCATTTGAAACTTCAAATGGCAAGGTCCTCTCCTTTTTGTCTTGATTATTTTTTTCATCAAATTTTTTAAATTATGTTAGAAAGGATTCAAGGATTTTTCATCTTAAATTGGATGGTAATGGTAGGCCTAGCTAATTCCTAACTTCCACCCTTTCACGACGCACCCCCCATTGCCATGGCTAACCTATTACAAGCAGTTGATGTTAAGATGAAAAGATTTTGACATCTAGTTTGTATCAACTTGACATCTTTTAAAACTTTTTTTTTGTTAATCTCATATTTTGCGCATTTTTTGAATCAATGATGTGTTTATAAATAAATTTTTGTAAGGTTTAAATTGGTGGGTTTTATGGAAAAAACAAGCAAAAAATGGCCAATGGTTTGGGGTAAATTCTTTGACCATTTCTTTGGTTTTTTTAAAAATGGTGATTATGGGTCAAATAAATTCTTTTGATTTTTTGAGAACCATAAGTTAAGGCTCCCATATACCCGACTTTTGCCCTATGATTTGTTTCTTTGAAATATTGTAGAACCTTACCGGTGTCAACACTCAAGTGCCCATTAATTATTTTATTTAAAAAATCCTCTTTGACAATTTAAAAAATAATTTATTAAATTTTGGAATTTTATGTGGAAAAATTTAGTTTTCCATCAAAATTTTCATTTTTTCCCTTGTTAAAATTTCCTTAAAATTCAACATTTCAAACAAATAGTTTCTAAAAAAAATCGGTATTTAAAAAAATAATTGTATTACTGCCGAAGGGGTACTATGATAATTTGCTCAAAACTGCTCATGACCTGATTCCCATAAATTTGGGGATCTCGAGTTAGGGTTGTTAACAGTCTCCGGACTAGTAACCTCATGTTGACTGTAATACCTCGATTAAGATCTCAAATCGAGATCTCCAAAAACCTGGTCGGCATCATTGCTGAGGGATTCGCATAAATTTGGGGATCTCGAATTAGGGTTGTTAACAACCTGTGCACTTTCGACCTGCTGCCGTTGACTCGATCACATCTCGATCAAGATCTCAGTCGAGGCCCCAAAACCCTGTTCGTTTGGGCAAGCTTTTTTTCTCGGGAAGTCGATTCTGAACACACACAACGTACAAAAAGAGCGAAAATTTGCTGCAGAAGCGAAATTAGGGTTGGAGAATCCCGAGCACAGCACGAAACAAGTGCAAAATTTTGCCGCTGAAGAGGAATTAGGGTTTGGATAATGACGAGCACAGCACGAAACGAGGGAAGAATTTTCCGCAGAAGAGAAATTGTAGAATAACGAGCATAGCACGAAAGGAGTGCAAAGTTTTGCCGCTGCAGAAGAATTAGGGGTTGGAGAATCACGAGCACAGCACGATGAATTGCGGCAAAAGAGAAATTAGGGTTTGGAGAATCATGAGCACAGCACGAAAAGAGCGAGGAATTTGCCGCAGAAGAGAAATTAGGGTTTCGAGAATCAGGAGCACAGTACGAAACGAGCAAAGAATTTGCCGCAAAGGACAAACTAGGGGTTGGAGAATCCCAAGCATAGCAGGAACCGAGCGAAAAATTGCCGCAGAAGAGGAATTAGGGATCGGGGGATCACGAGCACAGCACGAAACCAGTGCAAAACATTTTGCCGCTGACGAGGAATTAGGGTTCGGGGAATCACGAGCACAACACGAAACGAGTGCAGAATTTTGCCGCTGAAGATTAACTAGAGGTTGGAGAATTACGAGCACAGCGCGAAATGAACGAAGAATTGCCGCAGAAGAAAAATTAGGATCTGGAGAATCACGAGCACAGCACGAAACCAATGCAAAAAAATTCCGCTGAAGAGGAATTAGAATGAGCAAAGAATTTGCCGCATAAGAGAAATTAGGGTTTGGAGAATCAAAGAGCACAGGACGCGACACGAGTGCAAAATTTTGGTGCTGAAGAGGAATTAGGGTTTGGAGAATCACGAACACAACAGGAAACGAGTGCAAAGCTCTGCCGCTGGAGAGGAATTACGGTTCGGAGAATCAGGAGCGAGAGACGATGGCGGATGCGAAATTGCGCCAGCGGGGATTCTTGGCCAACAATCCGCAAGCCTCCACAAGCTACGGAGGAGAATCTATGGCCCCTACACACATAGAGATTCTACAACCGAAAGAAAGACATGTAGGAAGAGGAGAATGGGAAGAACAAAAGGAAAAGCAACAACAACACGAGGAGGATCAGCGGATGGCGGCTCGCCATGAGCTTCACGACGGTCTCAGTTTTCCGCAATACATGCTGGCGGGTTCCGTAGCTGGAATGGTGGAGCACATGGCAATGTTCCCTGTGGACCTCGTGAAGACGCGAATGCAGATGCTGGAGAGCGCAGGAGGTTTCGGGCACAGGGGAGTGTACAAGGCGTTCTTCTCAATTGTCAAGAAAGAGGGACCCATGGGCTTGTACAGAGGAATAGGAGCCATGGGTTTGGGAGCAGGACCTGCACATGCAGTGTATTTTGCTGTCTATGAGACTGTGAAGCAGAAGCTAGGGGGCAATCGTGTGGGACATCACCCTCTCTTGCATGCCATGGCTGGGGCATGTGCAACAGTGGCTAGTGATGCGGTCTTTACGCCCATGGATGTTGTGAAGCAGCGGTTGCAACTGTGGCGGAGTCCTTATAGAGGAGTGTTCGATTGCATGCAGCGGATTCTCAAGGAGGAAGGAGTGAATGCATTTTACAAATCGTACCCGACAACCATACTGATGAACATCCCCTTCACTGCTGTTCATTTTGCAGCTTATGAGGCAGGAAAAAAGGTGAGAGAAGAGTCTCAGTGCTTGGAAGCTGAAATCCTTTTGCACCTTCTTTTCAGCAAAAGCAATACTGAATTCTGGGAGCAATGACCAAGAATTCCTAGAGCAACCTGGAACCCTAATTTTCTTCTGGCAATACATGTCTCTTGGAAGAAGTTCTTTGTGCCCATATAACTTCCAGGACTTGATTATGCAATTGAGACTGCTTGATGTCAGTTTGCCAGTGTGGAAATTTGAGTCCCCACACTCTGTTCTCAACCGATCTCTCCTGAGGACTTGGTATTCAGTTTGGGGATTCTGGTGTAAAGTGGAGGATGAATCTCTCTCTCCCCTACTCTAGCTTCTAAGGGTTTCAGACCCGACAGAACATAAGTGGCAGACACTTCAGAATTGAGAGCTGAGAGTGAGAGCTTCATCAAATGAAATTGATGCCCATTCCATTGCACAGAGAACCCTAAACCCTAAACCTTCTGCCACAACAGAGAGAAGACCTTTTGCTGTTTCCCATCAGAATCAAATCCCATGCACTCTGATGTGTAAGCTTTGTTGCACTGGAAAATGTGCAAAGGAAAATATGATGCTCCTTATGTCTGTCTCAAGGATAATTTGACCCAATATCCTCCAGTGATCAGGCTGCTGTCTCATAACCCTCTCAACTGACTGGGTGATTTTTCTCTTTTCGTTTTGTGAAATCTAAAGGGAGGTGCAAGTGGCCTGCAAGGTCGTAGACTTCAATGTAGTGGTTCAGCATCCAGATGTATATCAGATTATCCCTGAAGTTTAGGAAATTTGGTGTGTTTTTTTAAAACCCAGGTCAATCAATCTGCATCAGCTCTTCTGGACTATTACAGTGTCTTGACTTACGGATGCTGGCAGGATACAATAGGCATCAGTCTCACTTGTTTGCAGCGTTGAAGGTCAGCTGAAGATCTAAGATGAATGACAATTGAGAACTTTAAGGGTCTTATTTTGATATATGTTGTGGCATGAATGCAGATTCTTGGAGAGCTATATCCCGAGTATGCTAGTGAGGAACATCTGGCAATCTACCTAACTGCAGGTGGGGTGGCTGGTGCTTTAGCAAGTGCTGTTACTACCCCTCTTGATGTGATCAAAACAAGGTTGCAATGCCAGGTACTACTATTCTCTCAAATTTATCATGAAGAGGGACTCCCTTCATTCGAAGTAGTTCACCTGCACACTGATAATTTTATAATGTATACCAGGGAGAAGCAGCTTTCAGACAAAACAACATAATGCCCGGGAAGGTCTATTTCTGAATTTGGAGACCATTGTTGCTTCTGAATGTAGGTGTATTGGGGTTTTGGTAGGTTGAGCTGGAATAGCAGCAGTCTGCTACTAGTAGATCAATAGTCTTGTTCTGATATCAGAACTGTCTGGAATGATTTGTCATGAACTTTTAAGTCAAACCATCTTTGACTAGTTTGCACAAGCTCACATTTTCTGATTCATGAATTCTGAAGACTATGAATTCAGCACACAATTACAGTCGTGGATTTGACAAAATGAATGTGGGCTACAATTGACAGGGGGTGTGTGGAGCTGAGCGATACAGTAGTGGATCAGTCATAGAAGCAGCTCGCAGGATCATCAATCAAGAAGGCCCAGCTGCACTCTTGTGTGGTGTGAGGGCACGGGTTCTTTTCCACACACCTGCAGCTGCTATCTGTTGGTCTATGTATGAAGCAGCAAAGCAGTTCCTACAGAAATGGAATGAAGAGCATAGGCCTTTCAGTGTGCCACAAATTTTGAAGCAGGAGTACTGAGCGCATTGGAGGTTTGACTTATTTCTCAAGAGGGAGGAGAATGATCCAGGGGGGCCTGCTATGACCAGATTTGTCAGCAACATGGTGATGCAGCTTTCAGAGGCATATTTGACTGTATCAGTGAACAGCGACCCTTAGTTGGTTGTGACCCGAACAGAAATGCGTGGTAACTTGCTAATGGGGAGGAATTGGGCTTTCCAGTGCAGAGTGAAAAGCAAATGGATGGAGTCCAAGGAAGCCTCAGCATGATGATGTTGGCTTGCAAGAGAAGCCAATCGTGTCAGACAGGGACTCAAGTCCCAGTAAACATGTGCTGAATGCTACACTATTGCACAAGGGTAATACAGTTACTGCCATTTTGTCATCTGGTAGACAGCTGCCGAGTTTGCCAATACCTCCTCTCAAGTCCAGTACCATGAAAGTGTCATGAGCACTCTTGCACAATGTGATCATCTTAAGTGTATCTGAAACCCAAAATCTCCTAAGCGGCTAACTGAACATCAGCTGAAGAGAGCTGAGATAGACAAGCTGCTCAATATACCAATTCAGTTGGTTTGCATTATGCAGCATGATAATGCTTTTGTTTTTTTGCTCATGCAAACAGATGTCACACATTCCTAATGCTGGGGCTATTTTCAGAACCAATTGACATCACACGACCATTTTTCTCCTGCTTCATTCTTTTAATTTTATCAAAGATGGGTCTGTTCCACTGTTTTCTGATCTTGGTTTTGAACAAAACCTCTAGTTTTTGGTTGCAGTCTGTGCTGTTCATACCCACCTCATTCCTTTCTCCTATTCCACCAACATGGATGTGAAAAGGGATATATATATATATATATATATTGTAATAATAATAATATTTATAGTAAAATAATTTAATAGACTACTATCTCAAGCTTATCTACTTAACCTCTTTCTCTTGCACTCACACATCCACATGGAAACGAAAGATATGATGAACTATTGGGAACCATACGGGAACATAGAAGAACAAAAAAGGAAAAAAGAAAAATTAATTGACAGGCGGCAATCCACTCATCTTTTGGAAAAAAAACACTAATTGGTTGAGGAATTTGAAAAGCCTTAAATCCTTAAATGGATTTTGACACTACTGAGGTTCATAGCATTGTCGGTTACAAGGTTATTTTTTTCAATAGGAGGTTCAACCTCATGGTCTAGTTACCGTGGCCTATTGGCCCCAAATCCAAAACCAGCCGACACTTTGTTTGTTTGTCCCACCTCAGAAAGTTTGTTGAGGGTGGGTTGTTAAGGTAAAGGAATACCCTCTTCAACACATGTTTTATTCAACATATGTCATGTTTGAAGTTTTGAGTACAAAATTCTCGATATGTGTGAGTGTGGTTGCTTGCTAGCAATATTGTTTTTTTTGCCCCCCCACAGGACATTTTCATCAGAAGATTGAGCAACCGCAATTTTAAAATTTTAAGAAAAAAAAAAACACCATATATTAGTAAAGAAAAACCCTAATTTGACCCTAAACCCCAAATGATTAGGATCCCTTTAGAATGAAGGTAAGCTTTCAAAATAACAGAAAAAGTGAAAGCACACTTTTGCTTGATTCCAACTGATTAGCAAATAAATTATCACAAAAATCTTCTGCAAAAAATTAGTACAAACGGTTCGTCCAATGACACTAGTGACCATCCATCCATCCATCGATATATAGTTTCAATAGAATGTGAGTTTATCGAGGTAGTATATGATCATGTGTAAGTTTTGGTGAGTCATGGAAGCTCCCAATTTTGTTCAAAACCTCTTTCACAATGTCAATCTTACACACGACTTCCATAATAAGCAGCCATCCATGTTGTCAAAGAACCTTTTGACATGGCAAAAGGCAAATTAACACACAAATACACAAACATCAATTATAAATGCTTGAAAATGTGTTTTGGGAGACTTTGGGAGTTTTGGGAGTTCATTTCAATAGGTAGATAAATACATCTTTAAATAGCTTGTATTTATGATGCACATACCAAAGAGTAATTTTTTACTGCAATTTTAACCTTTTTTGGGTGTGACACTTTAATTTTAATAAAAACAACACTCACTCTACACACACACACACATCAATTGAGCTAAAAAAACAAATTAAAAAAAATAAAGAGGGACATTTGAGTTCCAAGTGGGACACAAACTCACCATTTTCCAACAAAGAAAAATTGTACACGGAAATCATACTTCTTCCATATCTAGTTTTTTGAAAAGTGTCGGAAGAAGCAGACAAAATATATTATCTAGTTCCTTTGAAAAGTGTCTGAAGAAGTGGACAAAATATGGCTTGACATCATTGTTGTGACTCGGATGTGGATGAACCTCAACCTGAGTTTATCATCCAGTTTCACCTATTCTGTACGAAGTGAGTCCTATATGCCTAAAAGTTTTGGTAGGTAAGAAAATAGGTGACTACCTACTAACTAATTAGTAAGTAGATTGTTTATACATAGGTTTAAGGGGCTGTCTTTACCACCTACCTACTTACTAACAAAGCATAACCAGGTTGTTGTTAGTCAGTAGGGAAAAACCAAACTGAGCTAACCACCATGGTTAGCTAGGGAACAGGAACAACCCAACAGAAAACTGTTTCCCTGACCACTTACCATCCAACTGTTTCTTCATGGTGCATTGCTGAGTGCTTGTTAACTCTGGCTGGGCCAGCAGCACCCATCATCAGCACACCATGGAGGATGGATGGTATGGGGATGGGAAAACACTTGTATAGGGCATTTTGATGAATTACATTGCCAAGCCTTTTCTTCCTTATTGAGATTAGATTTGTATTGTGCTTTTTGTGATGTGTGGTAAAAGTTGATGGAAGTATAAAATTGAAGCCTAGAAATTACTAATTAGCAAGAACCTTGTGTAAAGGATGGGATTTTGTAATATTTAGAAGCAATCTAAATGGATTTTAGAGGGCCATTTTAAGCCCCAAAAATGTTAGATTTGGAGACCTTGGTTTAGTTAGTCTAAAAGCATGGGACTTCTTTTATGTAACTTTAATTTTTCCACCACGATAGAGCACATTGCTATTCACTAGAATCCAAAGGGTGAAAAACACACATAAAGTGATTTGCCCACTTACATGAAAAGGTGTGATTGGGCCAAGCACACTATAAAGCAAGTATGAAATTAATTACTGAAACTACTGCATGAAGGAGATTATAAAATTGAAGCCTAGAAATTATTAATTAGCAAGTATAAAAATTTGAAGCCTAGAAATTAAGTAACTTGTGTTCCTTTGATACATTTCTTATTTGAACGACTTGCGAGTTTAAATAACATTTATACATTTATGTAATAGTGTTAGAAAAAGGCACCCTTGCTCCAAAATGAAGTGCAAATGGGATTTTAATTTTCTTTCCTTTGTTTTTAGAGAGTTGGAAACAAAATAAATTAAGCTTTTGCTTTTGGCTTCTTGAGATGTTTGAAAAGTAGTAATTTGCCTTATTTTAGGGTTTCAAGAAATAACCTTTCAAGAATTTGATTAGTTGTCTACTGAAAAATCAGACCTCCCCCCTCCCCCTCCCCCATATCTTGCAACACACCTCCAATTAATTTTGGGTTTCCAAAGGAAATTTAAATGGGTTTAATCATTGTTTGAAGAACCTATGAAAGGTGAATGTAGTTTCTCACTCTAGCTTATGTGGTTTGAACTTTGCACCATATATATATATAAGCTTCAAATATTTCAATATTTTCACCCACATTTTTTGGTCTTATATAAGAAGACATTATGTGGATCCATATAAAGGAAGTTCCTATATATATGGTGATAAATAATAATTCATCACCATTAACCTTCTTATACAAGTGTTGGTACAAGAACATCATACCAATAGCCCAATTAAGTTGGTGCTTATGATCATCTTGCAAGTGGTTGCAACTTGCATGTGCTTATTATGATCAAATCGCAATGCTAGATGCTATTGATTACAACCAATGGAACAATAATAAGAGTCTCCAGGTCCATTATTCACTAGGGTTCAAACCTGAGAAAAGGTTGGGTAAAATGCATAGGCCCATTTACAATAATGTTGATTAAACACATAAATGGGTTTAAATATCCACACAATTTAACCTTTCCACAACACACAAAGCTTTTACAATGTGTGTTCATGAGTTCAATGTTTAAACCCCTTAGGTTTGCAATGACTATGTATGTGCATTTACCAAGTTTGAAACTTTGCATATTTCCATACATACCCCTATCTTTCGATGTTTTCTATACGATATTCATGGGTACAAGGCATTCCTCCAATTTCCATAGATGTATCAAACAAGAGTCATATGGGACCTACCATGTGGTTTTCATGGTTTTTAACACCTCCCATCAAAAGAAGGAAAAAAAAAGGGCATTTCCAAAGCTTTTCCTCAAAGTGTGGTTATAGGGAATGAATGGTATGATGATGCACCGTCCATCGGTATTCCATTCCCCCAATGGTCTTTGGAGTGACCAAGTCCAACAACACACAGTTACAAACACATTTACAAACACGTCATCTTAAATCAAGTGGCACCTTCCATTCGATTTATACCGTAGACTTTGAATGTTGCATGAGCAACAAAAAAAAAAAAGCCATGTGAAACACGAAGCCCTTCCCTTTCCTTCCCTTGCATGAATGTGTGAAGACCCCTCTTCTCCGCTAGAGAAGAACGAGTCTTCCAATCCATCAAATTGCAAACTATAAGAAAAATTGTGACCAATGTCATGAAACAAAGGTTACCGCCACAATTGACAAAAGCTCACCATACCATGCATGAATGTGGCCTTACCTCATTTGCCTACTACACGTGTTCTTTGCCATTTTTGGCCTAAGGCATGGGCATGAACTGAGGTAGTAACTTTTTCAGGTTAGGCAACCCAGGTGTTGTTGAATAATCAATTTATTTTTTTAAATTCACTTCGGCGGTAAATAATAATAATTTATGAAAAAATTCAATGAATAAATATAGGCATTTTCTTTGGTAGTTTCTCCTAACTCTGAACCTCTAATTGTAATGAATGAGACCTTTAACAACATTTTTTATTGGTTTTTTTCCCTTTTTTTTTTTTTTTGGCAAAAATAGGAAGGCATAATGTTCCACCAAATATAGGATTAGAAAATGTTATCAATAGTTAGATACATTCCCTCCAATGGTGGATTGGCTTGAAGCAAGAAGCTCATGGGTTTTCACCAAAAAAAATTAATTCCCTTTTATTGTTATTTCCTTAAATTACAAGACTTCAAACCAACATAATTTCTAGAAAATTCAAAAATTTCCAAATATAATTCAATTCCCACGGAACCTGAAAAGGTCCTATGGTATGGGTGTATATTTGAGCCTAAGACTAAAGTCCTTTGTCTTTTACTTTCCAAATTTTCTCCCTTTCTTCCTTCCTTCCTTCCTTCCTTTTGGTTAAGGTATTCTTCGTTAATAGAGATTACGAGGCTTTACATCATCCATCAATCCATCCATCCATCCATCCATTTGGTAAGTTACTAGATTCACAACAGAAAAAATCCAAAGACAATTAAAAGAATTTCAATCCATGCAAAAAAAAAAAAGAAAAAAAAACACTTGGAGGGGGGAGGTACTAACTCTTTTGCAATGATTAATTAGCAAGCAAAATTGTAACTTAAATAAATAAAAAATTTAAAAATAAAAATAGTTGCAATATAATTAGTGGGAAGGTCCCACAATTTAGAGAAAGTGTGTGTGTCTGTGTGTGTGGGTTTTTCTTTTCTTTCTTTCTTTTTCTTTTTCTTTTTCTTTTGGTGTGGGACACCCACCCACTTGTCCCAAATCTTCTCTTTTTGCTACAAATAGAAAGAAATAGAGAGAAAGAAAATATAAGGAAGAGAGAGAGAGAGAGAGAGAGAGAGTGTGTGTGTGTGTGTGGATTGTGTGCTTGAGAAGAGTGTCGGCTTTGCTACATTTTTGTTGCTGTTTTTGTTGTCTCAAATTCTCCCTTTCATGTGTTTTGCCACTCTTCTTGTTCTTGTTGTTGTTCCAAATTCACCACTTAATTTGTGTTTTTGCTACATTTGTTGTCGTTTTTGTTGTCGCAAATTTCCTCGCTTCGTGTTTTGTCACGTTTGTTGTTGTTATTCCAAATTCACCACTTTGTGATTTGCAACTTTTGTTGTTGCCAGTTTTGCTTCTTCTTCTTCTTCATCTCGGTTCTTCTCCTCCGCTGCATTGAGATCTCTTGCTACAAGAAACTGTGCTCAATAGGATGTTCTTCTTCCACTGATTATCTGTTGTTGCTGTTGCTGAAGTTGCTACTAGTGTGTATCTTGCATATTGCAGAGAGGATTGATCGATCGCCGATGCAGATGTTGGAATGACATTATAATTGTGCAGCAGAGTTTTGAGAGTGCAGGATTTTGCGTGCGTGCGTGCGTGCGTGCGTGCGTGCGTGTGTCCCTCTCTGTCGCTTGCGCGCGCTCGTTGATTGAGGAGGTTTGGAGATTTCAATGACAACTGTTGCTTGGGATTCAGCAAGACATGGTGGTGCAGGAGGAATGACGGCGAGGAAAGTGCTGTTGACGTCCTCCTCGACCTCGCCGCTTGGAGCTCCGGCCGATTTTCCTCCATTTCTATCGCCTGCTGCAGCGGTTGCAGAACCCCATCCAAATGGATCAAGATCCTTTCTCTCACGGGCCTTCAACATCAACGTGCTGATCATGATGTGTGTCTTGGTGCGTCTCTCTCTCTCTCTCTCTCTCTCTCTCTCTCTCTCTCTCTCGACTCTTCGCAATTCTGTTTGATTCTTGTTGCAATAGTAATATCGCTTAGGATCCTTGCGTGCTCATCAGCATCATCATCAGGATCGGCGAGCGAGCAATATCCGAAATCATGGCTCCTTCTTTCTTTGCAGGTGATAGTCGTCGTCGGCGCAGTCGTACGTTGTCGTATCATGCGCCGCGTTCGGCTGCAACGACAGTTGCATCCGGAGCAGGAATCGCAACAGCAGCAGCAATCACATCTTCACAAAGGTCTGAAAAAGGACCAGATCCAGGCGCTCCCTGTGATCACGTTCGACACCGTGAAGTTTCCTGTAGAAGGCTACGGCAGCATCAACGACTGCGTTGTGTGCTTGAGCGACTACCAGAAAGGTGAGCAGGTGCGGTTGCTGCCCCTGTGCAAACATTACTTCCATGTCGCCTGCATTGATACTTGGTTGAGCACGCACATCTCTTGCCCTGTATGCCGGCATAGTGTGCTACAACAGCAACAATCGCCCGCTGATGATCACCACACGACTGCCGATCCAACTTCGGAAGCAGATCATCAATCCTCAGCGGCGGTGGAGGACTCGCAGGACACCGGAAGAAGAATAAGTAGAAGCAGTGCAAGATTCGGAACTCGGAACGTGATGATGATCTTCGGTCGAGCAAGAGTTGCGAGTGCGATAATCACCAGCCAGCAGCAGCACATGGACATCGACGTTGAACCAGGAAGAAGTCTAGATGTTTCTGCAGGAGGAGCAGCCAGCACCTCCGACCAATCCGCAAGATGGTCTTTCTCTGCAATGTTCTCCAAATTGGCCAGTGCAATCCAATCCCCGTGACCTGTGAACAGAATTCGCACCACCAAAAGAGGAGATCTACATGCTCCACAACGATTTTTTGAAAATCCATCATTAGCAGATCTTGATATATATCTCCCCCCAAATTTATTTTTTTCGTTTTAAATAACCTGTCCAGTGCCAGTTCTTTCATGTTTTGATTTTGAAAGTTGCTTACAGAATCAGCTGTCTCATAAAATGGACAGTTATATGTGGTTGTTCTTTAGTCTAAAGAACCCTGCCATGCATTGGAAAACACCACAAAGGAGGTGTATGCCCCAGAAATGCTATTCTAAGAGGCTGAATATCAGCAAGTGGGTGCTTTGGCAGAAGCTCAAAAACTATTTGATTTAGAACCTGCACGATATCATTGTGCATTCGTTCTTCCCTGAGACAATTTTATTGCATAAATTCACAGGCAGATTTCCATTTGTGTTGACAGAGAAACTCAGTGAGCTGTTACATTGCATCAAATGGTCTATTATGTGAATGTTGAGCTTGAGCTTTGACCCACTTCACCATATTGTTGATCCCTTGAAGCAGTAGTTGAAAATTTTGAACCAGAACATGTCAGAAAGCTTGCTTAAATGATGTCATATTAAATGAAAGCATTCTATGAACCCATCAGGGCTTGGCATTGTGCCTAGGTTCCTCAGGAAACCAACTTCATAAAAGCTGGTCAACTTGATTGGAAAACTCACAAGTCTGAATTAATTAGAAGAACAAATTAAGAGGCACAAGGGTAACTTTAACACTTCAACATAATCTTAAGTTGTGAAGCTTAGGACTCTATTTTGTCTCATGCTTGGAGGTTTCACCAAACTCCTCTTGCAAAGAAAGGTTTGGTGAACCATTCCCCCTCACAAAGAATATGAGCAATCTGCAAAGTGAAGAACCCTCACAACCAACAAGCTCGTGAAACTGTAATAAACCTACTCCTCTTGTCAGCTTTAATCCAAAATGCAACCTCTCACAACGCACAATGCACCTCTCACAGTCCAATTTCAGGGCTAAGCAAACAGCGAAGGAATCAGAAAACCAAAAGAACTCTGCCATCAAATGCCACCCCCAAGCACAAGAGCTGAAAGAACCAAACCATTTTTAAATTATATAATTATATAATTAACCCATATTATTATCATTTACTAAATAATATGAATTTTTAAATGAAAACAATTGAACAAATAACTCTAATTATATATATTAAATAAATAAGTGTTAATTATTAATCAATATTTAAATATGACTACTTTCTTATAACTTTTATTCACATTTCGTAATACACAAAATTAACTCAAATATTTCAAAAATTAGTAATTTTTAAATATATGTTTATATTATTATTATTATTATTATACATTGATAATTAATATTTTTTTATAATTACAACAATCACATTAATAATAATATTGCAGATGATAATTAGGATAGACTAGTTATTTAACTATTATTATTTGTATTCTTATCTAACTTGTTATAGTTTTTATCAACTAATATAATAATTATATATATAATAGATATAATAGTGTTAAATAATAATAATTTCTGAAAAATATAATAATTTATTGAACATCTTCACTAACTATTCCAATCCTTATTATAATTTAATAAATAACTAAATACATAATAATTTTTTGCTAATTAAAGTTTTAAAATTTTAAATCATTGGAACTAATAACCAACATTAGAATATTCAAAAATATATTAATTATGTATCATTACTTGATATGTTGCAAAAAAAATTTTAATCTACATAAAAATAATAAATTACACATACATGTATGGAACATACACATTATTATGTTGATTAATTTTTCAGAAAAATTTTAAAACTTTATATTGAAACTAAATTTTAATATTTATATGCACAAAAAATATTTGCATCATACATAACCATTCATTTAGACAAATACAATTTACGTGTGGTTTAATGTTTAATGAAATGTTATTAAAATTTAAAGCAAATATTAAGATATCATGTACATAAAAAAATGAATAAACATTCAAGTTCCATAAAATTATTATTTATGTGTCATTACTTGATATGTTGCAAACTAAATAATAAATTACATGTATTAAACATACACATTATTACAAATTTATATTTCATAATTTCACAAATGCCAATACAAGCAAACCAGCAGGATTCTTTTTTCAGGGCAAATTTTCACCACTTGGCAACAAAAAAAAATCCAGTGCAACTGATACAAAGGATTTTTGTGAAAAAATGCACCAAAAGTTGCCAGATTTTGAGGAAAAAATTTCCAAAATCAGCGCAGTTGCATAACATGCATTCATTCTCACATGCACAGATCTTCAGATGTACAACAACAGAAAGCCGTCACAATTCACTGGAACAGGAGCATTACATAGACAATTTGCTGTTCAGAATCTCAGCAAAACCTTCAACATCTCTAGAAATATATACACACACACAACATTCCTAGCTTAAAGTTCCTCTCAAAATATAACTCATGTCAATCCCAGTCTCCAGAACATAGCACAACTTTTGTCAGCAAAGCTGATACTAGTTTGGTATAAAATCAAGTCCATGATGAAGATGATGATGATGATGATGATGCTGATCTTACAAGAGCCTTGAACCCTAAATGAAGAAAAAGCATGTAGAAAACATGTGTTGTGTACTCATGAAACCAACAACTACCTTGCCATGAAAGCTGCTGCTACTACTATTCTTGCTATCTCAAAAACCCAAGACAAATTTCCCACACTTACCTCTGCAATCCTGTCTTCTACCTCATGATTCCACCATCTTGCATTTATGCTCACATCTAGGATACACACAACTTTGCAACTGGTAAGCAATGAGCATGCCTCCTTTGCTGAAATTTTCCCAAAATCACTTTTCTAAAAGAACAAATTTTTGTGAAGGAAAATGAATGAAAAAAATTGGAATATGCAAGAAAATTTATTTTCTCATTTAAATCTTCAGAATTAGTTAATTATTTTGCAGACATGTGCTAAAATTGTCCATATATTATGGTCCTTGTTTTAAAGGAGGTACCTATTTAGGTAACTCTTTCAATGTAGGAAAATCATAGGAGCCCTTGCCTTTCATGGTGTGAGGCAAGTTTTGGAATTGCTTTTCACACCAACATGCAACTTGTCAAAAATGCTTTTCACATGATAGGCTATGTTAAAAATTGCCTTGCACATGGAAGTTATACAAATGAACTTATGTCATCCGTGAACAAAATGAGCAAACTACAATTTGTGAGGGAAAACCACAAGAATTGAATTCAAACAGGATTTCAACAAAAGCACTCAATGATATAAAACCTCAAAAGACAAATCCTATGCTACTAAAAACAAAGTCCAAATTCATCATTCTGTTTTCCTCCAATAGTAACATACCATCTTGAGAACAAAATATTTCAATTAGTTCTATAAGTGAAGAATGATTGACAATTTTCATTTTTGTACTTGATTGAATTTTAATGTTGTGATAAAAATAAACTAGATTGCTTTCAAACATGACAAGATGTGGCACATAATGAATTAAGAACAAGTTGATCAAAATAAATCATGTGTAAAA
>Ga0116231_10004178_pt1 | contig 29403 bp, 25 predicted proteins | sample S1TSphgellanicum_2_FD_89695 | JGI IMG/M metagenome (GOLD analysis project Ga0116231, IMG submission 89695) | Host-associated microbial communities from peat moss isolated from Minnesota, USA - S1T2_Fd - Sphagnum magellanicum MG | ecosystem: Host-associated > Plants > Peat moss > Unclassified...
AATGCTCCACAAAAAGGAATTAATATTAGAAACAAAAATTACATCGGAAAAAATTACTAAGGCCAATTATTATATTTTGATTACCGCATAACTTAAAAAAAAAAAAAAAAAAAAAAATATATATATATATATATATATATATATATATATGAAGAAACCTAGATCTTTGATTTTTTTTTTTTAATTTTTTTTTTTGGGGCGCCATCTTTTGTTCATCGTAGGTGTCGGTTGATAGTATCACACGTCAACTTGCACAAGGTTTTGAGCTTGTTTCAAAGGATTCCGATGAAGACGCGGCGTATGCATTGATAATCGATGGCAAGGCATTGATTTACGCCCTTGCGGACGACATGAAACACTTGTTCTTACGTCTAGCGGTTTTATGTGCATCTGTTGTTTGTTGTCGAGTGTCACCCAAGCAAAAAGCTTTGGTAACAACAATTCTAGTCACTAATTTCCTAATTTGGAATTTTATTTATCACTTTTTTAACATATTTCTTCAACATAGACAAAAACCAAAACAAAACAAAACAAAACAAAAAATGTTTAAACAATCGACGTGTTGATTTAAAACTTCCAATTTTTTTGAAACCATTATCAAAAATTTCAATAATTATATATTTTCAAAAATGGGAAGAATATTGACACATCAAAATTAAAATTAAAATTAAAAATAGATCTCAACTAGTTGCATTTTCAAAAATTAAGTTAATAGATAAATTCAATTCAAAAATTAACTTAAAAATGAAACACCTCAACTTCGGAATACAACCATAAATGACTAATTGATAAGCTTGGACTAATCAACAAAGCTTAAGCCTAGAAATTCACATAATTCCTTTACCCCAAGAAAAGAAAATTTCCAATGGCTCTTAGCTCTCATGCCAACTTCAATTATTTTTTCAATCTTTATATGATTCATAATTATGTAACTTTTTTTAATTAAAAATTTAGGGTTTTAGAATTTATTTTGATGAATTTTTTAGTTATGAATTATGAATTATGATGTGATTACAAACATTGTGAGAAATGATGAAATTTGCTATTAAGTTTGTTAATTAAGTTTGTCCCTTATCTCAAATCTTACATAATATATCATTTATTTGGTTTATGACCTAATAATATATCAACACCTAACATTCTAAGTTCCAACCCATGGTTTGTAGATAACTAGGTTGGTCAAGGTTGGTACGCGCAAGGCTACATTGGGCATAGGGGATGGTGCTAATGATGTTGGCATGATCCAAGAAGCTGATATTGGTATTGGCATTAGTGGTGTTGAAGGAATGCAAGTAAATTTTCACTACAATTAAACTATGAACATGGTGGGGTGGGAATTTGGTCAACTATATTTCATAAATTAAATTATGACATGATAGTATATATATACTTTTCTTTTCTTTTTTTTGCACTTTTTGTTGTAAAAAATTTGCTAAAATTTAGAAAAAAATTTAAAATTGTCCAAAGTTCTAAAGTGACAAAATTTGTTGAAGTTTTTTTTTTCATTGAATAGATATCATCATATTTTAGAGTTTCAAAAATCATCGTTGATGCATGGATTGTTTTGAGGAACAATGTTTGATCATGGCAGGCTGTTATGGCTAGCGATTTTGCAATTGCCCAATTTCGGTATTTGGAACCATTGCTCATGGTGCATGGCCATTGGTGTTATAAGCGTATTTCTCTCATGGTACAATAATCTCATTAGTTAACACAAAATGCAAAATTGCCTTCAAGTTTTCATTCATCATCATTCAACAACACATGAACCCAAATTCATATTGTCTTGGGAATATGGTAAAGCCCTAGGGTGAGGAGCATTCCCGAAATAAGGGCCCTAGGATAGGTGGTAGCCAAAGTCCAACGTCGCCTCTTAAGAATGTGCCCCACCCTTTGGCTTTACCTAAGGTTATCATGAACCTAAACGATAGGTACATCATGAGGCATATGAGGGAACGGGACATTGTGCCTCCTCCTTAAGAGTTGAAGAGATCTTATGCCTACTTAGGGATCTTAGGCATAGGCATAAGATCACCCTAATCCTTGAGGAGTAGGAATTATTTGCATCCCCTCTTGAGGAGGGATCCTCTTCATGGATATAGAGTGTTGTCCAAATACACTTGGACATGTTCCCAATGCTTTATATTGTTGAAACCCATGTCTTGTGTGCTTTTTTGTCTCTTGTATACCCTAATAATATTTTATTTTATTTCTAAAATATTTTCAAAGATTCTTCAATTTCCTTCACAAAATTTTGATTTTTTTGAAAATTTTAAACATTTCTGAAAATAATATAATTTAGTGTTGAACCTTTCAAGGGACTATGGTACTTTGCTAAACAAAATCGGACTTGGTTGTAGGTTTGTTATTTCTTTTACAAGAACATCACCTTTGGCCTTACTATCTTTTACTACGAAGCATGCACAAACTTCTCTGGGCAGACCGGGTATAACGATTGGTATATGTCCCTATTTAACGTCGTCTTCACGTCTTTGCCGGTTATGGTGTTGGGTATTTTTGAACAAGATGTCACCTCAAACGTTTGTTCAGAGGTTAGTCTTAAAATTAAGAATATATATTTAAAAATATATTAAAATATTAAAATGGTTGATTAAATATTAATTAATTAATTTAAAAAATGATCAAATGACTTTGGGTTGATTTTGATGATATTGATACAAGAATATTTTTCCACCTAGTTCCTTGTGTTTTCTCTCTATCTATGTGAGGCGTATCTCACACATGTTGGGAACATAGTTAGAGCCATCCATCCTACAACCCTAATTTCATGCAACTAACAAGAGGAGTGAATTTTCATCCCTTAGTGTAACTTGAGTAGGATGTTGTGACATTTGACGTTCTATTCTAAAATTGGATGAAAATTGTGGGTTGCGTTGTAAACTTGTCTTCGAAGTTCCCAGCTTTGTACCAACAAGGCCCACACAACTTATTTTTCCGTTGGTCTCGGATATTAGGATGGATGTTAAATGGTGTTTATAGCTCGCTCGTAGTCTTTGCAATTGTCACAATCGCCTTGAAACTTGAGGCGTATGACATCGAAGGCCATAACGCGGGGATGGACGTGTTGGGTGCCACAATGTATTCATGTATTGTTGGGGTGGTCAATTTCCAATTGTTTATGACTCTAAGTTATTACACATGGATTCAACATGTAGTTATTTGGGGTAGTATATCCTTTTGGTACGTATTTTTGGCCGTCTATGGGTCGTTGCCTTCGACATTTTCTACGACCGCGTACAAGGTTTTGGTCGAAGCTCTTGCTCCGGCACCAATCTATTGGCTTCTCATTTTGTTGGTTCCGTTAACATGCATTTTCCCTTATGCTACTTTTCAATCCTATCGACGAATGTTTCGGCCGATGGATCACCACTTGATTCAAGAGATTCGACATCTACGGAAACATGTGAAAGAACCTGAAGAGTATAAGTATCAAAACAAACAAGCTGTTAGAAAAACATCCATTGGGTTTACCGCTCATGTGGATGCTAGAGTGAGCTTTGAAAGAAAAGCTTCTCGGCTTAGTAGAATGGAAACAAGTATTACAAATTCTGACAAATGAAAAAAAACACCTTGACAAAAAATGTCCCAAAAAATCTTGATGGTTTCAAATTAAAACATCATCTTCCAATAGGCAATTGTCATATAAGAGTAATAAAAAAAAGATTGCTAAGATTTTGATGAGTAAAATATTGTGCGTGTGTGTGTGTGTGTGGAAATCCCAAGCAATTTTTTCTCATAAACAATAGAGTTATTCAGAAAGTCACTCAATTAAGGGGCAAGAACAGCCAGTTTCGCATAAAAGGGTATCAAACGCGTAATTGGGAAGGAAAATTTTAGAAAACGAAATAACTGGGATCCAAAGTAGTTTTTTCACCAATTGTGGTGGTAAATGGAGTTTCATCGTCTTTCCTTTTTCCTGGGCGCCTCCACTGTTGCTAGGTATATTTTCACTGCTCTTACCTCTACAAATACTGTAATTAGTCTTAAACCTTGTGCATTAAATGCTGAGTTTCAGCATTTCATACGAAGATTTAATATAATTTCCTTACTTTGCGGATACCACTGAAAGAGAGGATAGGGGGAAAAAGCAGGCCCAAAGAGAGGGTGACTATAGGGATAACTCTAATATGTATGGTTCGATAAATGGTTCAATAGTAGCTTGCATGTAAACATGTATTAGAGCATAACTAGTTGTCTTGTCTATAGTGATATGGATGAAGTACAACCTTTAAATAGATTCAATTTGGTCCTGTAAATTTACTTCCAATATAGTGATCTCAAAAGGGCTAGCAAAAGAAAATAACCACTTTCAATTGTCTAATTGTAATGATTTCTCCCTTTATGTTGTCTAAACATGGGAAAATAATTAACACTCTACAATGATATAATAAACATTGGTAGAAGACAAAATAATGGAAACGCCTGGAGAAGTTGTGGTTGTTTTTTATTTTTAATTTAAAAAAAATAAAATTTGGCGATTTTGTGTTATAGCAAAAGTGACGATGATCCACAGGAAGATTTAGCCCAATTTGGCTACAAGCCTAATAAATATGAAAGTAAATTCTTTGAAACATCCTTCTACACTTTGGGCTACCCTACTTGAACCATGTACAGAAATCTGGCGATTTTTCATTATTTTTTTATTGAATTATGGCTATTGATAATTTCAAAAAACACTCAATTTGCAGCATTAATTAGCATTAAATGATGACTGTTCTAGGTGGGCTATAGCATTTTTACAAAAGTTCTACTACAAGTGGCGACCAAGGAAGTGCCTAAGTGTATAGATGTGGCCAATTTAATTTAATTTTTTTCGAAAAATGGCGAAAGAAAACCAAATTTTTCTAGGGAAAAACAATTTTCACCAAGTTTGTGAAATTTCACCACCCGAAAAAAAATAAAAATGAAAATTGTAGAAAGTTTTGAAATCAAGACCTTAAGCTGGATTTGAACCGTTGATCTTGAGCTTTCCAGGCGGGAGGAGCCGAAGCCAGCAAGCTACTTGTGAGTGCCAATCCCAGTAGGGTTTAGGGTTTATAGAGAACGAGAGCGGGGCGCTGGAATCGCGAACCGGAACAAGAAGAAGAAGAAGAAGCAGCAGCAGCATGGAGATGCTTGTGCGATTCTTAAAACAAACTGCGCTCCAAACTGTCGCTACAGTCACACCCAATTCCAACAAAAGAAAGAAAAGAAAAAAAAGATTCCCTACTACTTTTGCCAGAGTCACTGCCAGGCTCGACGTGATTCTGGATACCGTCAAGCTCCCGCGCAGCAGCAGTAGGCTAGTTAGCAGCAGCAGCAGCAACAGGGACAGCAGCATCTCCTCCTCAGAGTGTATGTAGTAAAGGAAGAAGCTCGCAGATAGATCTACCGTGGGTTCCCGGTAATGGGTGGATTTAAACTGGGTATGAATCTGGGTATGATTCTCTTGTTGCTGCTGCTGCTGCTCCTACAAGTGCTGCTGCATGGAGCGCAAGCGGTGAACTATGTTGTGGGTGGAGAAACCGTCCAGTGGTCTCTTCCTCAAAGTACTGGGAACAATGCCAGTTTCTACACCACATGGGCAGCAAGCAAGACGTTCAAAGTCGGTGACGCTCTCAGTACGTGAACTTGTGTTATTACCCCAGCTTGCCACATTTGTTTGTCTTTTGTTGACCGAATTAATGGCGGTAGATCACTAGATCTGAGATTTGTTTCTACACCCCAACATAGATTTTTTATTTTTTTTGTGATCAAGTTCTTTATCAAACTAAAAGTTCTGGTGTGTGTAAGCGGGATCAGAAGGACCTCGAGAGTTAGACTGATCGTTTCCAGGATTCTTGAGTTTGGAGATCAGCAGTGCTTACAATATTTTAGACCAGATCTCATGTTTTTTTTTTTGGTTGTTGTTGTGCAGTTTTCATATACACGGCAGGTGCTCACGATGTGTTACAAGTGCGGTATCCTTCAGACTTCAAAGCATGCAACACTCAAAATCCGATCAGCTTCAATAACTCAGGATATACTGTGATTCCACTCACAATGACTGGTAGTTCCTACTTCATGTGTGGCATTCCTGGGCATTGCGTGCAAGGCATGAATCTGGAAGTGGTAGTCATGACATCAGAAGAATCAGCCCCTTCTCCCAACTCTCCGGGCACTGCCAATTCTCCCCTTCCCATCTCCCAGGGTGGTCCCACCTCTCCTCCTCCTACTGCTATAACTGTTGAGGCACCTGCTGCCCAACAAGGAAATGGCGCAATTCTGCAACCACCAGCTTCCACGGTAACACTATTCGTGGGCGCTGCTGCTGCTGCTTTGTTGGGGTGGGTGGTAGTGTCCTTGCTTTAGTGTGGAGGTGATCTTGAAGGTTTTCTGTGAGGCATTGATCAAGCAACTAGGATTCACAATAATTTGTGTGAACCCATCATGATTTCTTTCTTCAGTGGCAGAAAGTTTCAAAGATTGTTGTCAAATCAAAATGTTATGTGAATAAGATTGTTGAAGTGTACAATATTATTATTGCTACAGATTTTTTTCCCTTATCAATAATCTACAACCTCCAGGAGCTGATGGAACAAAAGACACAGAATCTTTCCATGACCTTTGAATATTGTCAAGAGTTTATGGCATCAAAAAAACTCCAATCTTTCTTCCTCCTCGTTGAAAAAAAGGACTAACCCATTTGCAGTACTTGAATCTTGGTGCTTGATTGCCTGCGACCCACTACTACGCGGATCGATCGTCACACATTCTTCCGCGATGCGCAGAGATTTCTTTCCTTGTGCGCCGACATCGGCATTCATGCGCGCCTCGCACTTCCATCGCAGGCAAACGCTTCTTCCTGGGGTTGGCGACGGAGCATCCAGCGGATGAATGTACATCCATGATAACTTTTTTCATCCATAATCAGCACCATACCATCAAAGGGAGAGAACGAACGAATGAATAACATCCACGTGGGTTCGCGTGGTCTATTGTCCAAGAGAAACTAACGGATGACTGTTATCCATGAGAAACGTTCTTTCATCCATAATCAGTAGCATCCCACCATAGGAGAGAACGAACGAATGAATGACATCCACGTAGGCTCGCGCGTCTGTTGTCCATGAGAGACGTTTTTTTCCAATCGATAAGCAGCCCAGCATCCAATGGATGACTGTTCTCCTTGAGAACGTTCTTTCATCCATAATTAGTAGCATGCCCATTTCAGAACGAACGAATGAACAAATGTATGACATCCACGTAGCTTAATGGACAATATGTTTTAGTAGATCCCGTCAGCCATGGGAGAGAGAACCGAACGAATGAATGATAACATCCACGTAGATCCGCGTCCTTGATAATAATCTGGGCTTTTGTGGATAACACCACGTGGCAACACGGGGGCGACCCAGAACCTTGGCCAGTCCTTTTTGTGGGGTAATTCTAGTTTCACTTTCCCAAGCTTATTTCTTACCACCGGTAACTCTATCTAGGTTACGGTTGCCAAAACTTACCGCCAACTGTTACCGTTGTTACGGCGGTAAAAGACAGGTCTCTTCTCTCTTGTTCTTGTTCAGCGCAGTTGTGCAAAGAGCGCAGTTGTTTTGCGAAGGAAAGAGAGAGAGAGAGCGAGACAGAGATCGAGGTCTGCAGAGGAGGATTAGTGTATTTTTCAGGCGATTACGGGAGCATTTTGTTGCTGTTTTGTTGGAGATTGAAGTCCTTTTGGAGCGCGGAGTGAAGTTGGGAAGCCATGGCAGTAGTGGCAGCAAGTGCCGCGGTCCCCTGCACATCCAGTTTGGTAGCAGCAGTACAGACCCCACCTCGCTGCTCAACCTCTCGTGTCTCCCTGTTCAAGTCGAGTGTTCCTCCTCAAAAAGTACGGCGGAATTTGTGCGATTCCATGAGCATTTTCTTTTCTTTTCTTTTCTTTTCGTTGCCAGTCCTAATATTATCGCTTTAAAGACCAGAATCCGGAACGTCGAGCAAGCATTTTGGATATGTACCGGCAGAGAGATTTGGAGCCGTCTGTAATTTTCTTCTGTAAATGAGTTTCGTTTCTGTATCTTTCTTTTGGTCTTGCGTTTCTTTGTATGATGCATGTTGCTGTTGTTTTCAAAATTGCTGTTCCCATGCCATGTTTCGGTTGAGAGATAGGTGATAGATAACACGGGAGAAAAATCAACAACTATTTTGCCATATCTGTCTCAACTGCTAAAGGTTGTTTGTCACTCATCATCATCATCATCATCATCATTATCATGGGGATGACCAGCATGATTAGAGTCTAGCATTTGCTGCTGAGGGCTTCTTTGTGCACCTTTGGTGGTCCCCAATTTTTTTGAATAACTTGCTTCTTCATTAATCTATTATATGCTATTCCCCTTTTTCCTTGGTTTCAAGACAGATGATTGACTTGGATTTGAGTTGAAACTCTTAGATACAGAGGCAAATATTTTCACCAGAAAGTAGTATAATTTTATGGAGGAATGTGTGAAGTTGGTCTATGTGCAAGCTCTTCTCTGAATTAGGAACCAGGTAGAAGTTTACTGTATGATGTTGCCCCATGCAGCATGCATCAAACTTTGGAACAATAATCCATTGGAACCTGCCATAGTAGTGATCTATGAAATGTTTCTGGTTGGGAGTGTGAAGGAGTTTCTGATCAAGCATTTGTAATTGTCCTGTGATGGCTTGGTTCATCAGCTTGGATTCTTTGCCGACCGAGCCCTTGAAGCTTTCTCAGAAACAAGGTCAGTGATTGCTGTGCGTGGTGGTAACACCACCACCATTCTGGCAGCAGTTGTGACAGAGACACAGACTGCCAAGAAGGTGAAGAAGGAGTCAAGGAAGAATGATGAGGGACTGTCAACCAATGTCTTCAAGCCCAAGGAACCTTACATTGGCCGCTGCCTTCTGAACACTAAGATCGTGGGTGATGATGCACCTGGTGAAACTTGGCACATGGTTTTCACCACCGAAGGTTTGTCCCGTCTTGAGATATTATTATGTCATTGTGTACACCACAAGTTTCTGTTGATGAGTCCTTGCTTCATTTCTGCAGCTCAGTCATGAGATTTCTGTGTTTCCTCATGCTTTGAGTTTGAGAACCTCATTGGGAATGCAAGATTATGTACATGCTGTTGCTCCAAAAACCATTCAATTGAATTTCTTGCTAGAGGATGGTCAGTTTGCCTTGTTTGGTCCAGAACTGTTAACATTGCTGATAGGCTCTATATCTGTTTTGCAACAGGTAAAGTTCCTTACAGAGAAGGTCAATCTATTGGTGTAGTGCCACCTGGTACTGATGCCAATGGCAAGCCCCACAAGCTGCGGTTGTACTCCATAGCCAGCAGTGCTCCAGGCGACTTTGGGGATTACAAGACTGTAAGCCTGACACCAAACCCTTTTATCTGCAGTTGCAAATGTCACACATGTCCAATGTCCCCACTTGAGCAGGTGACTTGTGGAGTTACAGCTGTAACATTTTCAGGTTTGTTTAGGTCGTTGGGCAACCTGGGTTAAGCCAGCATGTCATGGAGGTGCTCTTGCTTGTTCTGAACAATAGAGATAATGTTCACTGATGTGAAGAATGTTTTGGTGGGTAGGTATCCTTGTGTGTCAAGAGACTTGTTTACACAAATGACAAGGGCGAGGAGGTCAAGGGTGTTTGCTCCAACTTCCTCTGTAATGAAACTTTGCACATCTTTGCCTGTTGATTGACTATCAATCTAGCTTCTGGCCAGTTTCAATCCTTGCAGTAGATGCTTGTTTCAATTGTTTAGATTGGTTGTCCCCACTCACACACAGTGAGGATGTAGGTTTCAAGTTTATGATGACTAGTTTGAGTCCATACATGAATTTGTAGGTTGAACTCCCACTCCTCTGTACAGATTTTAACAAAGGAGTTTTGGATACTTGAAAGCATAAAAGTTTCTATCTTTTTCTAATGCATGTCCCACTATAAAACTGATTCCTAAATAGTGTAAGAACAGGTTTTGTTTTTGCCCAAAACCTTTTAGGGTTAGTCAAGCCTTTTGATTGTCCTTTTTGGTTGCTCAATGCATGTGACTAAATTATGTTCTCAGCTATTTGCATGAAGGATTTGTGCTGGAGCTTACCAGTAGGAAGTGATCCGGCTTTGTGGATGGCTGACTGAATTTTCAGGTGACTTGAAACCTGGGGAAGAAGTGGCTATAACAGGGCCCGTTGGCAAGGAAATGCTGATGCCCACAGATCCAAATGCTACCATCATCATGGTAATCACTTTGCTAAATCTTTGTAGATGCTCTCAATTCATGAGCTCTGATGTTTTGGTTTCCTCTGTTGGCCTGAAACAATAGTGGTAAACATGTAAAGTTAGTTGGCTTCTGACCATTCCTTGCGCTAATGTAGCTTATTCCTCATGTGGTTGTACGATGGCAGCTTGCTACTGGAACAGGAATCGCTCCTTTCCGAGGCTTCTTGTGGCGCATGTTCTTTGAGAAGCATGACGACTACAAGGTAAACACTGTGTCTAGTGATGTTCAAACCATTGTGAATCAAACTGAGCTAAGTGAAAGAATCACTGATGTGGGAATTGTGCATGGGTGCCATTGTTTACTCATTATCTATACTAAAAACATGGCTAGAAGCTAAATTGACTGCACTAAATTGATTTCATCTACTGGCAACTCTTCCTCATCTTCATGCTGCAGAACATAGAACTGAATCATAAGATGTGTGGTATGCAGTATAATGGATTAGCCTGGCTTTTCCTTGGGGTGCCAACCAGCAGCAGCTTGCTCTACCGTGAGGTACAATACCACTTAATACTCTAGGCCACCTTTGGTCTCAAAGTTGAGGAATGCAGACCAATTTCCTCCAGTGCGGGCTCAGTATGTATTGGCATGAGCCTGGAGTTCAGAGACCATATGCAACAGCAAGTACTTCAATTGCTGTTCAACTTCATGTGTTTTAGGGAGGACTACAGGATCTAGTAATGCATTGTTGTGTAGACCACCACAAGTAAATGAGACTTTATTCATGGCATGTTACTAGGGATAGTGACTGGTTTCTTCATTAAACAAGATGCTGCTCCCACAAAAGAATGGATAAAAGCACATGGTCGAATCTTTGAAATGAATCTCTTGAACAATGAATAAAAAATGACCTGAGAACCTGCCTTAATTTGTTGCTCTGAATTTTTTTCAGGAGTTTGAGAAGATGCAAGGAGATTACCCTGACAATTTCCGTCTGGATTTTGCTGTGAGTCGTGAGCAAACAAATGCCAAGGGTGAGAAGATGTACATTCAGACACGCATGGCAGAGTATGCAGAGGAGCTCTGGCAGCTGCTGCAGAAGGACAACACATTTGTCTACATGTGCGGTTTAAAAGGAATGGAAAAGGGCATTGATGACATCATGACCAGCTTGGCCGAGCGTGATGGTAAGCATTTTTACTTCAATCTGGCTTCCAGAGTTGTGACCAAAACTATTAGCCTGGAAGCCATTTTGACAGCCCTAAATGTGTAAAAAGTTTTTGGCAACCACCAGTCAGACATACCAACTACCTCACTAGTATGAACTTTAGATCTAATTATCCAGAATCTAATCCAAGTAATTGCCTGTAAACCTTATTCAATCAGTGAAAGACCCACTAACAATTCTGCAATGATGAGCTGGAGGAGAGTTGGATTATAAATGTTTCACATTCAATCAAAGACTTGGGTTGGTCCCATTGTACAGGATGGCTTACCATCCACACATTTAAAAACAATGATAATGTTACCATCTGGATATTAATGAATGTAAGAAATACACAGTAATCAATCAATTATAGTCTCACTGTTACTGCATGAGTAGCCAAGAGTTTGTTTGAGGGACTCTGATTCATCTTGCAAACTGTACCCTATTTGATAATGCCATGGTGATTGCAGGGTATGTGTGGGCGGACTACAAGAAGCAATTGAAAAAGGGTGAGCAATGGAATGTTGAAGTGTACTAAAAGGTGGATTAACCACAATTTGGAACTTCCTTTGCAACACTCAACTAGGCATTGCTTCTCAAATTCTTAAATGTCAGACTATGCTATGTAAATTACCATAGGTGAAGGCAATTCTTCCAGGTCTGCAACTGTTGCATGGTGCCCCCTTCTGATTGTTGGAATATTGTTCTTCAAGAGTTGTTTCTATTCAGGTTTGCTACTCTCACATTGTGCTCCCTTTATAAACAGAAATATAATTTGTTGACAAGTCCTATTTCATTGATGTCTCTCTTGGGTTGTGGAAATAACCTTCAAGGTGGGTTGTTTTGCTCTCTAACACAGTTTGCCATCTTGTTCTTTTGCATTTTACACTTTTGTCCAGAGACCATAAGTTCCAAATTGTCAAAATTTTTACTCACAAAAGTATTGAGATGCAGACTGTTGCAGGATATCCTGCTTTCTCCTCTACAGACCTGAGTGTGGAAGAAGGTGCACATTGAAAAACAGTAGTAATCGTGTTGATCTATCATCTGCTTATTATGTACTTATCTACACCCACTGTTGTGAACTGATGAAATCAGTGTGTAGTCATGGCAGCCAATCAGTCAGGAGCTGGTGAAGTCAGTTGGCAGTTATGGCAGCTTGTCAATGCTATCCGTAATGAAGAAGGTTATGGTCTGACACTTTGTGAGCAACTGACACTCTCTCATAAGGTTATGGACTTCTGATGGCCACACACCATTGTCATGTCACCTTGGAGAGTGTCGGTCGATGTGGAGATTTCTCTCTACAATTTTGTAGATATAATGTTGTTATCATCTGCCTTTTTTTGCTCTCCACAGACTTGGTTATGGAATTTGTGTATTCACCTCCGCAAGCTGCAGAAACAGGTAGAGAGATATGCTCAAATGCAATGTGGGTCTGCTTCCAGAAACACTCATTCTTTTCTTCCTCAATCAAATCAATAATAGAGAGAAGAGGGATTTGAGCCCAAATTTTGCAACTCCCTTTCTTCCAAACTCAGTGAGCGGAACAGAAAAAACGTTTTTCTGAATCATCATTTCTGGAGGAAGAAGAAGAGAGTGTTCTTTCTACATACAAGTAAAGATTGAGTGCTCTTGGCTCCTCTGCTGGATGATGATGATGATGATGATCTTTCACTCTTTTGTCTCTCTCACATATTTCAAGAGTCGGTCCTTTTCTCTTGAATGAAAGGACTCAAAACACACAAGATCAGAAAGAGATGAAAGCTTTGCCACACACTAGGAGAGACAGCAATAATCATAGCAAAAGAAAGAAAAAAAAAAAACCAGAAAGCATGCATTTGCATCTCTGTCTGATTTCCTCGAAGAAGAAAAAGAAGAAGAAGAAGAAGAAAAAGGTTAAAGCAAAAATAGAGTCAAAAAAAGCTGCGAAAAGGCGTTCAATCATTTTCGCAAAGCTACTGCAGGGATGGATGCCTGAGTGAGTGAGTGAGTGAGTGATTGCTTTGCTTTGCTTCGTCTTTGTTTATGGATTTTTAGGATTAGCAGCAGATGCCTAAGGAATTGGAGGATTTTGCAAAATGCGATTTCTGCTTGGAAAGATCTTCGCCGTAAGCATTGTTATTGTCCGATTGCGGAGATGTTAGTGATAAAACAACACACGAACGCACGCACACAGACACAAACAAAACAAGGGAAACTTCTTCTCCTAATCATCTTCGTTTGACGAAGACTTTTGCTTTGACGATGATTCTCTTGTGCTTTCGGTCTTCTTGGATTCTGATCTTCTTCGGCTTGAACGCTAGTGTTTGTTAGTGATAAATAAGCAACAACACTAAGGGGGGAGAGGAACGGGGAAAGAGAAGAATCGGTTTTAGGTTTTAGCTCGTGTAGCTGCTTTGTGTTTTAGTTTAGAGGAGGAGGAGAAGCAAGGACGGAAGGAAGGAAGGAAAGAAGGAAGAAGTGTGTGTTTTTTTCGTGTAGCAAGTAAGCAAGCTGGAGGCGGATCCGGAGAGCTTGAAGAAGAAGAAGAAGAAGGAAGGAGCCATGACACCTCGGGGATGTCTGATTTGTGCGCCACTCGTCGCGCGATCGGTATCGCAGATGTTGACGCAAATGCAAGAAGCCAAGGCCAATGGCGCAGATGTAGTGGAGAGTCGAGTGGATCATATCCCTGGCTTCAATGCTGCCAAGGATCTTCCTGTTCTGTTGAATGCTCGCACTCTTCCGATGATCGTCACTGCCAGGTTTGCTTTAGACTTCTCTAAGAGCGTCACAAATTTCTTTCTTTTCCTGGTTTTTCATCAACAAACTAGCGCTTGCTTTCAAGGAAGATCGAAGCATAGGTTTTGCTTCTCTCTCTCTCTCTCTCTCTCTCGTTGTCAGATTCGATCAAATCATTCCTCGCCTGTTGAAGTTTCTCTGCACAAACTTCAACCCAGTCTTTGCCAAAACTTTAGTTTTCAGCTTCACCTCACATGATCACATCAGTGTGGAGAAGAAGCTCATGCACATGCGAATTGTACTAGCTCAACTCTGGGCAAATAATGTGACTGTCATCGGCAGCCCACACCTGATGACTCAGAACTTTAGTGACAGACCATTGTGTTGTGGCTTCAAGCTTAAAACCGAGATAGATTCTTCATTTCTTCTTCTTCAGAGTCTTGCACTGGACTCCAGTAATGCTGATGAGTCTCCTGACTAATTATCAAAAGGTTTGTCCACAGGGCAAAATGGGAAGGGGGAGTGTATGAGGGTGAAGAAACAGAGAGACAAAAGCTTCTGCAACTGGCTGTCAAGCTTGGTGCAGATTATGTTGATATTGAGCTGCAGGTAATTTCAACATCCCGAGCACACTCTTCCAAACCCACTCAATAATTGCCAATTTCTCTACAGTGTAGGATATTACCCTCCAATTTGGAATTTTACATCCATTCTGGGAACCCAAAGAATGCTGCTGCTGCTGTTCTCTCTCTCTCTCTCTCTTCTTGCCTTCAAGAAAAAATGGTATCTTTGTATCACTGGTAATACAACCAAGATTTTTACATGTATGTCACAGTTGTGCAGGTAGCAAGGGACTTTATAGCTACACTGAAACAAAACAAGATTGTATCTGAGACAAAAGTCATTGTCTCCAATCACAATTGGGAAGTGACTCCCTCATTGCAAGAGATTGGAGAACTTGTGGCCAGAATACAGTCGACGGGTGCTGATATTGTCAAGTTTGCAACAACAGCAACAAACATTACTGATGTTTCCCGGGTGCTCCATTTGCTTGCACATTCTCAAGTAAGTGTTCTCCTTTGTGGGTGGTAACAACTGTCTGATAGTCTATCAGACAATCTTATGCTGGCAATATACAAAGACTCCAAAGGCTTGAGCATTGTAGGCAGAATATGCAGGTAGTAACATAATTTCAACATCCATCTAGCTGATTGCTAGATTTAAATCTCACCCCAAGCATTTGGAGTGACTGGAATTGGGATCCCAGGGTTGTCTATAGACAAGTAAATGGGCTTAGCAAAATTCTTTATCTTGCAGCTAGACCTGCAATGCCTATATGTAGTGATATAACAGATAGCTTCAGGGATTCCAAAACGTCTGGAGGAGTTGTTCACATTTATGGACTTCTGGGGAAGAACAGTGTCTTCCTTAGGTCCAAATGCAAATCAGAGAGAGGACTTCTTGGATAATGGTTTTCATACATGTTGGATTTCAACTAGGCATGTGGATTGGATGATTGCAGCATTTTGTCTAAACTTCCTATTGACACTCACTGCAGGCTATTTAATAACTTGTGTAGTGGAAGCCTCCATATTGTTATATGTATTTGAGCGTTTGCATTTGGCTCATGTGTGTGTATAGATATTTAGGAGGCAATTATCATGATTTCCCCTTCTTGTTGTAAGCAGGGACTATGGAATACATCAGCAGAGGAAGTCTGTAAGTTGATGGAAAGCCTTTTAGTTTGGAATCAATCTAGGTTCCATTTGATGATGATCCTGGTACCTTGGAATATGATGTGTGGGGCTCATACTGCAGGTTCCAACAATTGCTTTGGTGATGGGACCAAAGGGAGTGATAGGCAGGATTCTCTGTCCTAAGTATGGAGGCTATTTGACTTTTGGGGCTTTGAGCAAAGGCCAGGAGTCAGCTCCAGGGCAGCCCACACTGGCAGACTTGTCGCATGTTTATAGGGTTGGCCAAGTAGGACGAGATACCAAAGTCTTTGGGATTATCGGAAATCCTGTATACCACAGTAAGAGCCCAATTTTACACAATGCTGCTTTCGAGAAATGCGGCATTGATGCAGTTTATGTTCCGTTCCTTGTTGAGGATCTGGCCGAATTTTTGAGCGTTTATTCTGTTCCGGACTTCAGTGGCTTCAGGTATCTTGTGTTTGTTTTCTTATATGAACACATTGGTTCCTTGCTTTCCTTCACATCAAATGAAAGTCTGGTAATTGAAGTGTGTTTGCTAACTTTCTGGCAGTGTAACCATCCCCCATAAGGAGGCAGCACTAAAATGCTGTGATGAGGTGGATCCCATTGCAAAGGTTTGACATATTCTGCCCATCAGATTTTACCTGTTAAAAGTTTGATACACATATGATGACCATCGAAATCGTAGTAAACCTGAATGTCTGGTCTTATGGGAATGACATCTGCAGTTGGATGTCTTCTGCTAGGCAATTGGTGCAGTCAATACTATTGTTCGGAAAAGTGATGGCAAATTAGTGGGATACAATACAGATTGTGATGGTGCTCTAACTGCCATTGAAGATGGCCTCCATGAGTCAGGTATTCCACAGTATTTTGTAACTCCATATGTTAGCAATTTGTTTATCATAAAACCATTTGTGTGAGTCTTAGACAACTTAAAAAGATGTTGAAGCCATCTAGGAATTAATTTTTCCGAGCAACTGTAGTATCTTCACTTCTATGGCTGAGTGTTTCAAGTTGTAGCAGAAACCTGTATTTGGAACTGGTAATGTGGTGGTTTTATAGCCATTCAAATGCCTTCCTTGGTTGAGCCAAGGACAATGCTTGCAAAAACTGACTTGTGAGTTGATTAGGAGGTGTATAAGTCAGGATTGTCTGTTTGCTTAGGCTGATTGGCTGTTTTTTGAACAGGACTTGCCTCAGAAGGTGCCTCTTCTCCCCTTAAGGGCAAGCTGTTTGTAGTTATTGGAGCTGGTGGGGCAGGAAAAGCTCTTGCTTTTGGAGCCCGAGAAAGAGGTGCACGTGTTGTGATTGCCAATCGTAATTTTGGTATGTGGTCCTAATGCCCTTTTCATTCAATAATAGCTGCTCTTTCATACAGAGGGTTATACTTAGTCTTCTTTGAAGGTTTCAGTCTGAGATACTTTTTTCTTTTGCAATAATTGACAGTGAGCCCCCTATTTTCTTGTGGATACCAATTTGTGCAGGATTTATTGTCTGTCCATTGGACAGTCTCTGTAAGGGTCTCTTGTTGTATTTGAAAGTAGACAGGTGCAAGAGTTGATTGTGTTATCCAGATGGTTGAAATCTATGGCCTCCATGTAACTTGTGTGATATGGGTGATTAGGACGAGCCAAGGAATTGGCTGCTGCAGTAGGTGGGGAGGCAATTCAATTGGAGAAATTGAGTGAATTTCGTCCAGAAACAGGCATGGTCTTAGCCAACTCAACTTCCATAGGCATGCAGCCAGACATCGATCAGTCACCTATTCCCAAGGTGTGCTAGTCTGAACTCAAGCTGCCTATTGTGTTACAAAAGTAGTGGCTAATATTGCCTGTTTTTATCCAGATAACATGAATGCATGGACGTATCTCAAAGAGCCAACTAGAGAAGTTGTCATTGATAGCAGGAAATGTTGTCTTACTTGGGTAAAGTAATGATTTTCACCAAGTCTTTTGAGGCAAAAGACAACCTTTTTAATGGAACCAGAGTCTTTAGTGTCAAAGACCTATGAGTATGTTGGGTCGGTTTTGATTTTCTGTAAGGATGAACCAGGATGCATTGAGTGCATATTGCCTCGTGTTTGATGCGGTCTACACACCAAGAACTACAAAGCTCCTAAGAGAGGCAGCAGAGGTTGGTGCAGCAGTGGTCAGTGGGATGGAGATGTTCATTAGGCAGGCATATGGCCAGTTTGAGCTTTTCACGGGCCAGCCTGGTGAGTTGCACCTCTTCATTTCTGTTTTTACAGGCTCACCCAGTGAGATGAAGAGAGGAAATACAGAATCTTAGTGAATATTTTTACACAGACAAAAGATACACTCATCCTTTGTTTATGCAATTTCCAAGATACTGTGTCAAGGGGTAGCCCTATCAGAATCATCAAAGACATTGCCCCCACACTTTTGCATGCCAATTTTGCAACTCGAGACTGAGTCTTAAGCCATAGCTTGGTGAGAGTTATCTCCGGGTAACAAACTGCTGCTTGTGTGAAGATTTCAGAGGAAAACTTGTGTCTGTTAACATCTATAGTAGCCATATACGTCAAGTTTCTGACTATACAAACAGTTTTACAGGAATGAAGATTAAACTTTAGTTTAAGTACAATTGCATGATGCAGGACTCATTTCTTCATCAAGATAAAGCTTGAATCATCTATACTGATGCAAGTGTGTTTCATTTATGTGTTAAGTGCAGCTCCAAAAGAGCTCATGCGGGAGATTGTCATGGCTGCATACTAGGCGTATCAACCTCATGAAGACTATTGGTATTTACTTTCAGGGACACCATTTTTGCTTCAATTATTATTCTAATCTTTTGCTTTTCATTTGGGCCTTTAACATGGAGAGCATGCTTAAAAGCTATAAGGGGAGACCTTCCATCCCATCAATCCCATCAATATGTTCGCTGGTTTTTAAGAGCTTTACAGAAATTTATTTTGCCAAGATCCTAGGGCAATTTTAGAACTCTATTATTGTTAAACAACAGGAGCACTGCAATTAGAATGGTTGAATAGTATTATCAGAGTATTGTTAACTTTTGCAGCTAAGCTTCCTCACAGGGTTTAAGGTTTATCAAGTGGAGTTTCCCACCCCCAAGAGCTGTACTGGATGAAAGCACCTTGAAAAAACCCTTGAGTGCAGAAAATTCTCAAATTTTTGCAACATCCAAGGTCAGTTGAATCAAACTACAAAAGTTCATTGAGTGCTTGCAGTAGTAGTTCAATTCCCTTTTGGGAAAGCTCAAGAGTGGGATGTAAATTGTTCTCTTGATTTGTTGATTACAGGGCTAACTTTTTCTGTCTGACCAAGTAACAATTGATTCGTAGGGTTCTTTTTCTTTTGAGGTTTTCTGCTTGGGTTAAAAACCAGATTTTATTCAATGTTTAGTAAGGGTTTAATCTTTTGCATTGAAAATCCTGAAATTCATTGATTGCAATTTAACATTTTTTTAATATTGGATTCATCCTTAAAGGGCATATCAAATCCATTATTTTACAATATCCATCTAAAATGCTGATGGAATTTGACCTTCTAATCTTCATATGGAATGGTTCTTGAAATAATAATTATATATATGACAATGAAACACTTTGCGACACACATGTGTTTTCTAACACAATATCATTTTATTTTTTCAAACTATACAATGATAAAATGATAAAGATTTGAGTGTTTCAATTGACATTATTCACCACTCCAACTCCACACACACACACACACACAGTGTTTTAAACTTATAAAATGAACATAATAAGTCATTGCCACGATTATTAACACGTGATGGTCAATGTGAAGTTTAACGAAAACAATAAGGTTCTAAACTACACACCAATGAATTACTAATTCATGTGATCCACCCTAATTCTAAACCTCGATTTATGACATGCTTACTTACATGTCTATTAATGTGAACTGCACAAATTTGCAACCCGAACTAAATATGTGTCTAGAGAATTAACATTGTCAACACAAACATTAGAATATTGATTCATGCTGAACATTGAATGTTAATTTGCTATTGTGTGGACAAAGAACCAAATGTACATAGATAATCAAAGTCACACTACACAGCCTACACTAATAATATCCAAGTGTGGTAGTAAACTTCCATTTTAAATTGTCTATGCCATACATGTCAGCCATACGTAATAATTTGATCAGTGTTAGTTAGAAATAGTAAGATGACTAAAATGAATCCAAAAGGACAACTTGAATTTTTGAAGAAATCTACTCGAATTATATTATCAAAATTAAGTTTTCCCATCATTCACTAAACCATATTTTAGCTCATTTTGGGACCTATGACATGACAGTTCCATGAGTTTTTGGCTACATGAATTTTGGCCTTGGATGTAGTAACCCTTAAACTCTAATTGTCAGAGAAAGACCAAGATACACTGAGAAGCTGACAATATCAGTCTGCCCTGAGATTCAGCGGTTAAGTTGCAAGTATATTTCTGAATAGCAGTTTATGGGTGTTTTGAAGGTCGGGTAAAGCAAGGTTTTCTTCTCATGTATGTGTATAAATAAATCACCATGAACAGAATAAGGCTGTCTGCCAAGCACTTACCTGGTCACAGTCATTTGCAGACCCCCTGGTCTGGTCAGATGAGTCTCTCCTTCGCTCAAATGTGAAGCTTGCTGAGTGGTGTAAAGATTGCTCTCCAGATGTAGCCACAGACACTGCAGGCATCTGCAACTTCATCCAAGGTAAACTTCCACATTAGTTCTAGATCTACAGAAGAGACTACTATGTCAAGCAGACTTGGTCGATTGGGCCTTCAATGCAGTCATCTCTGTAATCTATTGGCTGGTCATCAGAAAATGTTAGAACTGATCAACAAAACTTGGAATGCCATTTCAGACTGAAAAAGAAGAAGATCCAGAACCACCTTCCCATAAATGCAATAGGTGTGGTGAAGGGTTTAGGTGTGGTGACTTCACCTGTTTTGAGAAATTACACAGCATGGACATGGACTCAATTCTGAACTAATCACAGTATGCTCAGTTCTTTCACACTAACACATCCCTTGTTTCTAAAGAGCCCAAAGGGAAGCCACCACTACCAACCATTCACGGGCAACAATCTGCTCATTCACAAGAAAATCTCAACATTGTGCATAGAACTCAATTGCGTTCAAGTGAATGCACTCATCTAACAAGTTTTCCATACAAAAACCTGAAGAGTTTCTCAAATTCTGAGCCATTGAACCCAGTCCAGTCAGCAAAACAGAGTTAAAGATATCCTAGGCACTGTGGAGTATATTGCCAAAGTACTAAGATTAATTTGATTCACTTACTCATACAAGTCACAGAACACAACAAGGGAAATCAACAATCCACTTGACTATTGAGCCACAGGACATAAGGAAAACTGATTTACGGACAAGTTGCAGTTGCAGATTTGAAGAATCAGCCATAACACAAGGGCAGGGAGTCATCCACCAGATCCTACACAAGAAAATGGTGATGGCTTTTGCATATGCCCAGATGGCAGCTGCCTAACTCCTCTCCAACAAATTTATACAAGATGTACCTCTATTGCTACAGATTGGCATGATTCAGGGGTTAGCCAAAAATATGAGTACCTGAATCACTTAAACTCTAGTTTACTGTTTGGGCACATGCTACACGAAAAGGGCTGGGGCTCAAATCTAAAGTTAGGGTTAGGGTTAGGATTCAGGTTAGATTCGAAAATAAAGGTACAGGCTGTTGAAGGGATGTCATGCAGATTCATTTACAATGGATTAAAATTGCATGAGGTCAACTGGCTGCAACTTGCAAACCAACTCCATCCTCACCCATACAAGCCTTCGTGTCCTGCCAAAAATTGGAAACAACACTTTGGTTACAACAACAAATCTCCCAACACACAGCAGACTAAACCCCCAACAAACATAGTCTTGTGATGAGCATTCCCATTTGCTAGTTCATTGGGCGAGACATTCATTTATGACCCCTTGAATGAGTTTTATGTTGCTTCAGAAATTAGGGTCATGGAAGAATAGGCAGGATAGGGCTTGAAGAAAGTTACCTCAGTAGGAAAGATTGGTGTATTCCACCGCACTCAGAAAGAAGCAAAACCAATCTTAAGGGAAATGAGGAACAGCAAACTGGGCTGGCATTGGAGCTGACAGTTGTGAGGAGGACTTTGTGCGTATCTGATGACCAGATTCCAAAGTGGTGCTGATGCCAGGTAACCAGGGGCCTGTTGGAACCCGTCCCAACTCATGTTGTCCTCTTGAGATTGGTGCACAGCCCATCACATTCAACATCTTCAAACGATCCATTTCCTTTACTGCAATGGGAAACTTTAATCAGAATCTCTAGGTCAACTAACCTGCCCATTCTGGCAAAAAGAATCAATTACAGATTTATAATGCTCTTCAGTCAGATGAAAACAGCTTGATGCAAGAAATCCTTTTCCTTTCTATGGGCCAACCCATCAACCTGTCAAGCACAGAATGTAGAAAGAACATTGTACAAGGGAATGTCCACTTCAACCAAAAGTCAAGTTCTGCTGCTTGTTAGCATGGAGAGACAAAGTCAAACTCAGACAGTACCTTCTTCAAGGGAGAGACCCAATGCCCGAGTCTCCAATTCAACTGCATGGCCACTTCGTGCAGCAGCTGAAAGTGATTGTAGAGCTGCCACCCACATGGACGAACACTCAGAATTTTTGAAAGAGGATTGGTCCCCCCAAAAAGAAAGGCATCAAAAGGAGAGATTAGGTGATGTGAGAAGTCAAGTGACTTGAACTCACCTTGCAAAAGATCTTGTTCATCATCATCACACTTCTTCAAGAATGCTTGCAGGCGGATGAAGCGCTCTTGGTAGCCAAGAAGCTTGTGCTCTGTCATAATCGACTCTGCCTCTACTGCTGGTAGTGTTGTTGCAGGCGTCTGTGAAAGTGCCAGCATTTTGCCCCAATCCTCTTCTGGTGATGCAACCACAGCTGAGCAAACGAAAACCAGACACCAAACAAACAGTAAGCCATGAAAAAACCAGTTCAATCTTACAGAAAGAGAAATAAATGAATGATCAAGCCACCACATCCCATCTTATACACTCAGGATGACAAAAGGTTAAAAGAGTCTGGTAACAAACATGGTTACATTGAACAAGTCTGCAAATGAAGGTTTTCAGACTTGACATAACGTCCAGCATACATACAACAAATTTTGAGAAGAGAAGGCAGTTCAAAAAAGCAGCAGCATCCAGAAAAGATGGAAGACTAGAAGCAGAATATTGGAAAACTGCTGTTGCACATGACAACGACAAGGGGTACAGGCATTGCTGGCTGCTCACAGAATTATTAACTGACCTGTGGAAGTCTTCAGACTTAACCCCATAGAGCCAGCAGGGGGCATTGGTGAGAAATTTAGGGTTAGGAGAAGGGAGGGCTCGCTGGAGGACACTGTCTGCTTTGCAACAGGCATGGGAGAGTAAGCAGGCACAGCATGAAGCTTTGAGGATCCAGAGCATGCAAGAGGTATTGATTCCCTTCCATTCTCACTCCCCCCAGCTTCCACAAATGCCATGTTCCCCTCCTCCTCCTCCTCCTCTTCCCAAGAAGCTTTCCTGCAGCCTTTTCCTCCTCCTCTGGGATGATATCCACATTCCATCATCATCATCCCAACCGAAGAAGAAGAAGACTTGACCACTGGATTGGGAGTGGGAATCCCCAAAGGAGAGCTGTACAAGCTCCCTCCTGCAATCCGCCCTGAAAATCCATCCACAACCTGAGGAGTCCGCATACCTAATAAACTACTACTACTTCCAGGATCCAACTCTTGTAGCAACCCCTGCTGCTGCTGCTGCTGCTGCACCTCCTTTCGGAGAGGAAAAGGGGTCCCAGGATCCACTCCTCCTCCTCCTTGTTGCAACATTTGTTGTGGACTTGATGATGATGATAAGAAGCAGCAGCTCCCAGGAAGAACTGTTTTTTCCTGCACCACTACCGATGACTGAGATGGTGGTTTCACAACTGAGGAGGAGCACACCATCTTGCTCTTTCTGCAGTCCGCATCTTCTTGTTCCCTCTGGGAAGTCCTCAAAGAGCAAATGCTGTTCACATTCCGCTTTGCAGCAAACACTCCCGTCCCACCACCTCCGTTGTCCTGCTGCGTTGTGGGTGGGCAGAGACTGGCAGTAAAAGACCTCCGCTGAGACCTTTGCTGCTGCTGCTGCTGCTGCTGTCTCTCATTCTCTTCTTGCTGCTGCAAGGTGGCAGTGAAGCCCACGTGAAACTTAGGTTTACAGTTACCAAGGTCCTCCTGCTGCCTCATCAGAGAGTCGTCCGCAGCGATGGGCATGTGTAGAATGTTGACTTGAACCTTGTTCTCGTTGTTGTTGCCTTGGAACTCGGAGCTCGGAACTCTCCCCACATGGGTGCTACTACAACTGTAGTCTGAGCTTCTTCGTCTTTGCGGCTCTTCTTCTTTGTCTTTGCGGACACTGGGCTGGAGTTGCTGCTGGAAGTAGTTGCGGTGGTAGTTTCTTAGAAGAGGAGCTTCTTCTTCCGTATCTTCTTCTTCCTCTTCCTCCTCCTCCTCCATCTCGTGGTGTGTGATTCCTTCATGCTCCTCCAGGAGCACCTTCTTCCTCTTGCCGCGTTTTTTGGTGGCACCCAAATGCTCTTGCACCCATTTCTCATCACTCTCTCCAATGCTCTTCTTACCGTTACTGAGCCTGAAAGGAGCACGAACCCTATTATCAGGCACCACAACAGTCGTCGTCGTCGTCGTAACCACCCCGCTGCTGACCACCTTCTTCTCGAGACAAGAGGAAGACGGCGGCTGCAACAAGCAGAGGTTGTGGTTGTTGTTTGTTACCGCAATTGTTGTTCCTCCCTCGCAAGGAGTCTTGGGAGCAAATGAGGGAACGACGTTGTTGTTATTGTTGTTGTTGCCACTTCCACAAGAAGAAGAAGAACAAGGAGGCGTCTGCTGGTTCAGAGCTACGAAATGGGGATCACAACATCCTCCACCACCTCCTCCTCCACCCACACAAGAGTGCATCCACATAGGCCTCATCAGCCTGGGACTCTGCCCCACCACCGCTTGAACGGAGGCTGCTGATGAGTCCGCCATCACTAAGCACCCAAATTCTCCCCCCCCCACCACCCCCTCTGCCTCTCTCTCTGTGTCTCTCTCTCTTCAATGCTCGCGCTCACAACAAATGGGCAGATATGTCACTGACCAACTAAGCTCACTCTTTCGCCAACAAGAACTTCTTTCATTTCCACAGCTTCTCCTTCTATGCACCCTACTTCTGCTGCCGATGCTGCTCTCTCTCTCTCTCTCTCTCTCTCTCTCTCTCTCTCTCTCTCTCTCTCTCAACAGCCTTCAAACTATGACAACAACGACAACAACACATTTTCCTCCAACTCCAGCAGAGTCCTCACCCAGAAGAGAATACAATGGTACCAAGCCCGGATCCTCGTTGACGTCCACCATACTCATCATCCTCACGAGACCAGAAAGGAACCAACAAAACACTACACAAACCCGAAAACAAAACAAAACAAAGATCCACACCTCCCCCCTCCACCAAAAAAAAGGCAAGCGCGCAGTCCCGTCGAAAACCAGATGAATCCCGACAACCAACCAACCAAAACACAAGACCCCGAATACTCCCAACAACACACCAAATGAACAAAAAAGAGCCCGTTGCGGCCCGCGTCGCTCAGCACCAGCAGAACAGCAACAGCGGCAACGACGGCGTTGCGAGTGAGAGGAGGGAAGGAGGAGGGAGAGAGGACGGGCGTGCGTGCGAGCGAGCGAGCGAGCGCGCGCGTGCGGACAGAAACAGGGAGCGGAAAAAAAGGAGCCAAAAAGGCGAAGGAATGAGTTCCCGCGCTTTCTATAACTCAAAACGGCCTCCAACCCAAATTTCAGTGGCTTTTTTTTTTCCTTTTTTTTCTTTTTGTGGCGATCATCCAAAGGAAGATTTAGCCAAATTTTCACAAAAAATTGTAAGAAAATTTGGCTAGATCTGCAAATTTTAGCTAAAGTTTTAGCTTTCGCATTTAGGCTAAAATCTGCAAATTTTGGCTTTAAAAAAATCCTAAATCTGAAAAAAAAATTTTATTTTTTTTTTTGAACATCCCGTCTTCTATCTCTTCTTTTTGGCTAACGAAACCTTGAAACCATTTTATAGAAATATCTGTCGATTTTTTCTTTGATAAAAATTTGATAGAACTTCTGGCTATAGAAAACCTCAAAAACCACAACAACATTTTAGCACTTTCAAAAAAAAATTTAATATAGCCAATATAGTTTCAATTATTTTTATTTTTTTAATTGGGTGACTACTCCCAATTGAAAAGTTTCCAAGCCCAGGGTTTTTTTGGGGGGGGGGGCGTGGGGGTGGGGGGTTATGTAGTATGTACCTCGTTAGGGGGGTTAATAATTAATTAATTGTATTCGTTGAAAAGGGCGCCCCCGGGGGGGGGTGGTTTTGGGGCAGGTACCTGATCTGTTGCAACCATCAAAGAAAGGGAGCGTGATCATTAATTGGGAAATCCCAACGTCTAGCCTAGCATCTCCACCCACAGTAAAATGGCCTCTAACCCTAGTTAAATACCAGGTTTGACCCCCAAAAAATATTTATTATATATATATATATATATATATATATATATATATATATACAAATGCTGAAATTTTCATATTTATTTATTTATTTATTTATTTATATTTTTCTCCAAGAAAAAAATATTGTGAAGGAAAATGAAACATCTTTTGAAATATTCGGGAATATTAGATTTGTCGAAATGGGGATCTCGGGTCAAAATTAAATAATTATTTGGGGGAGACCCGACTAACTAATGAACCGGGGCTATTCAACTCCGGTATTTTGGATGAAGTATGGTAGCAGCCCACTTTATAATACTCCGGTATTTTGGATGAAGTATGGTATCAAGCCCACTTTATAATAATCACTGTCCACACTATTTCATGATTATGGGTGGGAACGGTAAGGGAACGGTTAACACTTGTTGTGGGATATCTTTCACACTCATAGAGGCCCAAGTAGAGAAAAGGGGGGCGTGGGGGGGATGAAAATGTAATGAGAAAACACAAGAGAAAGAAACTCATTATAGGTATAGTTAAAATTATGAAAAAAATTCATCGCATTTTGGTCCTTCATGGCCCCATATGGATGTTACATGTTTGAGTGAAAGGCTTGAGAATGGATGAATGGGTGGATGGATGAATGAATACTAATGGCAAGTTGGTCCCTCATTGCCCATATGGATGTTGCATGTTGAGTGAGAGGCTTGAGGATGGATGAATAGTAATGGCAAGTTGGTCCCTCATGGCCCCATATGGATGTTACATGTTGAGTGAGAGGCTTGAGGATGGATGAATAGTAGTGACAAGGGATAGTGAGAGAGCATTGTTTAGGAGGATGATTTTTCTTTCTTTCTTTCTTTGCCAATTAGGTACTTACCAAAGTTCCAATCCATGGAAGTGAAGACAAAGAGAAAGACACTTAACAAAAAGCAAGCATTCATTCATTAGTTGAAAGAGGGGGGGGGAGGGGAACAATGTCATGAATTGGGTGAAGTTAAAATATGCACCAAAAAATGAACAATCATAAGCCATGACAATTTTTTGCCACTTTTTTAATGGGTTTTTCACATGGAGGAGAGCCTTAGCAAAAGGGTAAAAGTTGTGTCATAAATGGAAAATTTCAGAGGAATATGACCTTAGATATCCTCTTACAGAAACTTTAAATGGGTGGGGGGGGAAGGGGGTGTTGGATAGATACTCCCTTTAAAGAACTTATTACTATTCAAGGGATAGGTAGCCAGAAGAATTGCTTGATCATCACACATCTCTTTAGGGTTTGGTTTGCATGGGGAACTTGTAACCCTAAAATTGATTCCCCCCCCTTTTCTTTTTTTTTATAAAAATTCTGAAGCATTTGCACATGCAAAAAGAAGAAGAGCTCATAATTAACTATCATGACATTTTGCTTACATACTTTGAGCAATGAAAGATGTCCAAATGATTACAAGGTTTATTCCCCCACACACACACACACACACATCCTCCCCTTCGAACAAAATTGTCATTTTCTCTTGTTCATTCAACATGTTCAAGTCATCATCAACTTTCTTTTCTTCCCACTCTTGCTTGCTTGCTATTGTTGAGTTTTCATTCTCGAATGTTTCTAAGTGGTTCCATGGTTGGAACAATTGTGGTGCTCAAATTCACATTCCTCTCTAGAGTTATAATTTTCTCTTAAAGTGTGATTTAGGAAAAACTTTAGAATTATAGTCACCACATCTACTAGCTTTTTAAATTGGGGTATTGTTGTTATCATCGGTGGTAAAAGCATCTTATTCAATAGCTCATAACAATCTTCATGCAAATTCTCTCCTCCTTTATGTCACAAACTCCCTTTCGGGGGGAACTTCTTAAGTGCAATTTTTGATTCCAAAGTTTTGCAAAATTCCCTTCTAACATGGTTGTTTTGTAAACAAGAACCCTAACCATTGCTTAAATCAATCTCAATTGTTGATTGATGGAGTTCCTTGATTGTCGTGACAAGGAATGCCCTTCGATCAAGCCATTACACCTTGGACCTTGAGTTCTATGTTTTGCTCCCAAAATGTAATGCCCTAAAAACAAAACATTTGTCTATACATTCACCTTCCCTATTATACATTGTCTTGGGTGTGTAGATCTCTTGCATATTGGACCAATACGTGTTATTACATCCACACCATCTGTTTCTTTAATTTGGTATTTGTTGAATGCAAACATGTATTTTGATAAAAGGCCTCATGTTAGATGAACTATGAACATGAACCATTTCATAGGTACATCGATTAAATTACATCAAAACTTTGAATGCATTATCAAATATGGGGAAGATAAAAAATTAAAACTATATAAACCCATTCATAAGAGTAGATACCTTGTTCGTTATTGTCACAAAACATTTGCATTTCATTTTGGAATCATTTGTTATAGTTCTATTCCAAACTTGGGACAAAGGCATTAGGAAACTCCTTTTCAACAAATTTAGAAAATGGAAAATGGAAGGTAAGTTTAATGGATAAGGTTTAAGCAAAAATAAATGCAGTCCAATGCAAAAATAACTTTTTCACAATACATTTCTCAATTTGTTCCTTATATGATCACATTTTACCCCATAGCATTGGCCACATTTGAAATTTCATCAACTATTAAAATATAATTTTCATTTTTATGTTTGTGTATTTGTTTATTTATTTATTTTGATATTTGAAAGAAAAAATCAGGTAGCTATTGTACATTATTGTAAATTTTTTTAAATTATTATTGGAACTTATGGAATAAAATTGTGATTATTAAAAAAAATGGAAATATTCTATTTTTTCTCAAGGACATATGCAACCCAATGACCTTCAAGTTGAATTAATGAACAACCCCCCCCCCCCCCCCCCAAGTTATAATAAAACCAAATGTTTACCAAGATTTAATACAACAAAAACAGGGTATCCCCTAAGGGCAAGGAGCCCAAATACA